>Ga0105237_10000465_pt1 | contig 57393 bp, 51 predicted proteins | sample KBSC24metaG_FD_81520 | JGI IMG/M metagenome (GOLD analysis project Ga0105237, IMG submission 81520) | Corn rhizosphere microbial communities from Kellogg Biological Station, Michigan, USA - KBS C2-4 metaG | ecosystem: Host-associated > Plants > Roots > Rhizosphere > Soil | place: Michigan, USA... | reverse complement strand
TTATACAGTACCCTCTATCCTGGTCTTTATAAACAACCGACTTCGTCTTCTTTGGTTTGCGGTTCCCGTTGCCGGGCGCCCCTCGCCTTCGAAGCTTCAGTCTCGCTGCGCTTCATAATTTTTAAACTTCACCTTTTAAAGAACTTTTGTCGTTCCACTGTCGCAGGGAACTCTTATTTAAAAATCCCGAAGGATCTTACTTTTTTAACTTTTCGCTCGTTTCCGAAGCGGCTGCAAAGATGGGAATAATTTAGTATACATGTCAAGTGTTATTTTCACTTTTTTTCAGTATATTTTTTTAACCCCAAATCTTCAAAAAACAACCTCCTTTTTTCAAAGGGGACACAAATGTAAGGAGAATACGGCTACCCGCCAAAAGAAATATTAAAATAATTAAAACAAGACTTTAACTCCCTGTAAACTAAGGACTATAAATAAGGCAGATTTTGAGATTATTCAACAAAATATACAAGCCTGCGATTTTGTACCTTTGAAAATAATATGAGCGACCACATCTTCCCTCAAAATTTTCTTTCGAAACTCGCCGGTTCGCCGGGGTTTGACGCCGAAAATTTTACGAAAGTCCACCAACTTGAACAATCGCCGACATCCATCAGGCTTAATCCTTTCAAACCATCAGCCATAAAAAGCGATAGCCCTGTACCCTGGTGCGCTAGTGGTTATTACCTGGATACGCGGCCATCTTTTACTTTCGACCCGCTTTTTCATGCGGGATGTTATTATGTGCAGGAGGCGTCGTCCATGTTTATCGATCATATTTTTAATCATATTAATAAGGATAACGATGATCCTATTAAAGTGCTCGACCTTTGCGCGGCGCCGGGCGGCAAAAGCACGCTCATCAATTCAGCCTTAAAAAGCAGCGATCTGCTGGTTGCAAACGAGATTATTAAAACCCGTGTGCCGATCCTCTCTGATAATTTATCCCGCTGGGGAACATCCAATAGTATAGTCACCAATAACGACCCTAAAGATTTTGGCAGGCTGAAAGGCTTTTTCGATATCATATTAGTCGACGCGCCATGTTCGGGTTCGGGCATGTTCAGGAAGGACCCTGCTGCGATGGACGAATGGAGCGAAGGGAATGTGAACCTGTGTCACCAGCGGCAGGAACGGATTCTGGCGGACGTTTATCCTGCATTAAAGGAAGATGGATACCTTATATATAGTACCTGCTCTTATTCGATGGAGGAGAACGAGGATATCCTGGATTGGCTGTGCACCGAATTTGAACTGGAAAGCATCCGGATACCTATTGATAAGGATTGGCGCATAGTGGAAAGCCAATCAACTCAAAAGCAGGCCTGGGGTTACCGTTTTTACCCGGACAAGGTAAAGGGCGAAGGTTTATTTGCTGCCTGTCTGCAAAAAAAGGAAAGCAGCGGCGAGGTATCCAATACCAAGTACAAGGATCACCAAAAGGCCAATTTTAAGGAGATCGACCAGGTGAAGCCTTATATCAGTACACCGGACAATTATTATTACTTCAAAGTAAATGACGACTGGCTGGCGATTGACCGCGAACACCGGCACAGCCTCGGTGTTTTACAGCAATATTTCTATATCAAAAAATCAGGCGTACGCATTGGTAAGATGGCAGGCAGGGATCTGATCCCGGATCATGAACTGGCATTAAGCCTTATTGTTAATAAGGGTAAGTTCTTTCAAACTGAATTAACCAAAGAACAAGCCATCCAATACCTGCAACGTGCGGAGATCACTGGGCTTAATACTTTAGATAAAGGCTGGAGCTTAATGAACTATGAAGGGCATGCTTTAGGTTGGGCGAAATTGCTGCCGAACCGGATCAATAATTATTATCCGAAGGAGATTAGGATATTGAACATACAGTCTTAGTGCAAGTTTGATGTGTAAATATTTTGATATTATACATATCTTTATTTACTTAAATCTTATCAATATTATCATGGCGAATATAATCCTTGACTATACCACTGCAGGGCCATCACGATTGGTTTCTGAAACGCACACTAAACTTATTGAAAATGGCCACGAAGTATATTTGTTAGCTGCTTCCAATGATATTACACTTGACAAAGAAGGCTTTGAACTAATTCTCCAAGCTGATGCAATTATTTTTTTTGTTCTAGTAGAAGATTTATCCGATGAGTATGTCGATTGGGTCAAAATTGTTGTAAATACAGCGATGAATGATGAAAAAAATCGCTTCTTCTTTACCGTTGGGTTTGAAAATACCGTAACTAAAATTGCCGAATTTATTCCAACTGATGGCGAATTAATCATAAATCATGACTGGGGTAAAAATGTTTTTTTAGAAGTAATGAATATTTCTGTATTGGTAAATGAAACTTTATCTGGAATAACTAGTGCAACCATAGGGGAAACCAAAATAAAAAAAGAGATAAAGCATAATATTGAAAGCAATGCTCCAGAATTCATAAATTCAGCAATCTCCAGACTGGGACAACGGGGTAAGACTTTAAACAAAATCGCAAATAGATATTTTATAGGGGGGTGCATTGCGATTATATTGGGTATTACAGCGGGGGTTTATTTTTTTGTTCATGATAGAGATTACTTTGGTCAAAATGAGAACTGGAGTATAACTGTATTTTTCGCGCTCAAAAGTATAATAATCATAAGCTTAATGGTTGCATTAGCAAAGTATGCTTTTATTCTCGGCAAAGCTTATATGCATGAATCCTTAAAAATCGAAGACAGAATACATGCTATTTCTTTTGGACAATTTTATCTTAATGTTTATAAGGCAGGAGTAGATCAAGAAGACCTGAAAGACGTCTTCAGAGATTGGAATATCGCTGGACAAGCAACTGCTTTTTCTTCTCAAGATCCAAAAGCATTCGATCCGCAATATTTAGAAAACCTTTCAAAAATCATCGAAAAATCAAAAGATATTGTAAAGGCTATAAGCAGTTCACCGAAATCCCATGAGAGCTAATATTGCCCTATCGACAACAAAACCAGCGTACAGGCATACTCCGTTTCAATCCCCTTCTCGTTCGCCATGCGGCGAAGCTCAGAATTCTCCGTTCCCGGATTAAAAATGATGCGTTTGGGATGAGTATCTAATATATAATCGTATAAGCCTTCCTGGTTATGGGGGCCTACATATAAGGTGATGGTATCGATATCGTCATGAATGGTTCCAGGTTTCTCAATTGGCACACCTGCTACCTCACCGGTTCGCAGCCCGACATTGACTATACTATGCCCGCTGCGCACCAGCCTGTTGGCGGCGAGGTTGGCATACCTGCCTTCGTTGGGCGTGGCACCTAAAACCAATGTCTTTTTATTCATATTTTTGTGATTGCACCGATTTTTGTTTGTGATTGCACCGATATTAATGGATTACACTGATTAATTTTTTGATTGCACCGATTTTGGATGAGATTTCGCAGATATCGGTGTAATCCTCATAAAATCTGTGTAATCCGTAACAATAGTGCGATCTGTCCAGAGTGATAAATATGATGCTGGATCAATCCCCACACCAATCCTTCATAGGTCACCACCGGTTGGTTACCGCGTTTGTCGTCAATGGGCTCGTTCCATTGTTCCTCCGGGAAATTCCGGATAAGACCAAGCAAATTTACATTGACCAGCTTTAAATCATTAACATAATTCTGCCATTTTTGTTCGTCGGGCATGCCGGTTTCAGGCCAGTCGCCGCTGGTGGGTGCGCCTGCGGTAAGGCCATTCATCCGGTCCATTACTTCTTCTGTCCAGGCCACCATATGCAAAACTATTTCAGCGATATTATGAGCAGCAACCGGCGGTTTTTCATAGGCAGTTTCAAAAGTCACCTTATCAATGATGTTGTATACCGGTGAGCCATACCACGGATGACCGGATAATACCTTTTCGAATTCGGTTTCAAGTTTTTGGGAGATTGTCATGGGTATTTGTTAATATATACTACCAAAGACATTATAATGCGAAAGCTTATAAATGGAAAGTATGAAGTAAATATTGCCCGGGACTACCGGCAAACGTGGTGAATATTTACCGGGAAGCTAGCTGCTTTTCTTTTTTTGACCGAAATATAAGCCTAAAACAAGCGATATGATAGAATTCAAAAATACTTTTGAGTATTCCCATACCTCATCGATGCCTTTTCCACTACACAAAAACACCTTCAGCATTGCAATAATCATGTAAACGATTGCACATACAACCAATATGCTTTTGGCTAGTTTGAAAATATCCTGTTCAGATACCTCCTTGGTAATTAGTTTGACTTCTTCTGGTTCCGGAGATTCATCACCAAATTGTACAATATCATTTGGTGCAGCCATTTTAAAAACCTATAATTTTTACAAGCTCTTTAGTTCCGTCAGGCTTTTCAATATATAGTTTTGAACCTGCTTTAATAATCGACAATAATTCTTCCGTTAATTGTATTGATGAAGAAACTAATTGCGTACGATTATCAGTGTTAGTTAACTTACTCAACCTGTCAATTCTATCCAGCGTTTTTGGCTGTAACCGCATTTGTACAAGCTTACTTGCGTCTTGAGCTTCCATATTTTTCATTTGTTTTAATATACAAATATAATTATTTTATCATTACAAAACAATTACAACTATATTTTTTTCGCAGCCGCCAAAGCACAATTGATCCCGTCAATAGCAGCAGAAATAATGCCACCCGCATAGCCAGCGCCTTCCCCGCAGGGGAATAAACCGGCCACCTGCGGATGCTGCAGAGTTTCCTTATCCCTCGGCACTTTTACCGGTGAGGAGGTGCGCGATTCCACGCCTACCAATATCGCTTCATTAGTATAGTAGCCTTTCATCTTTTTACCAAACATCGGCAAAGCTTTCTGCAAACTTGCGGCAATCCAATCGGGCAGCACATTTTCCAGGTCGACGCTTTTGGTGCCGGGCAGGTAGGAGTTTTTTGGCAGATCGGCAGATACCCGGCCTTCTACAAAATCAACCATCCGCTGTGCCGGGGCCACTAAATTGCCACCCCCGGCTGTAAATGCCAGCTGTTCCACTTCCTGCTGAAAACGAAGCAGCTTAAACGGATCAGCGTTATCGCCTTTCACGTCTTCCAAATTCACCTGCACCACCGTACCCGAATTAGCATATGGATTATTCCGTTTAGACGGACTCCAGCCATTGACCACGATCTCTTTATCTTCCGTCGAACATGGCGCGATGATGCCGCCCGGACACATGCAAAAGGAGAACACACCCCGTCCGTCCACCTGCTCCACCAGGCTATAATAGGATGGTGGCAGGAATTCCCCCCGGTCATCACAATGGTATTGGGCGCGGTCGATGATCTCCTGCGGATGCTCTATCCTGACACCCAAAGCAAATGGCTTGGCTTCGATCAATATATTCTGCCTGTGCAGCATTTCGAAAATATCCCTTGCCGAATGACCGGTCGCTAATATCACTGCGTCGGCCTTCCATGTTTCGCCAGCAGCTGTTTTTACTCCTTTGATCTTACCGAAATCAACAACAAGCCCGGTTACTTTGGTATCGAAATGAATTTCGCCGCCTGCATTCTGTATCGTTTCGCGGATGGCGGTAATAATACCCGGCAATTTATTGGTGCCGATATGCGGACGGGCATCGATCAATATGTCTTCCTCTGCGCCATGCGCCACAAAGGTTTTTAATACCTGGTTAACGTCGCCGCGCTTGGTGGAACGGGTATAGAGCTTGCCATCTGAATAAGTCCCCGCCCCACCTTCACCAAAGCAATAGTTGGATTCAGGATTCACCAGGCCCTGTTTGTTGATATTCGCCAGGTCACGCCGGCGTTGTTTTACATCCTTGCCCCGTTCCAATATAATGGGCTTCAAACCTGACTCAATACATTGCAAAGCGGCAAACAAGCCCGCCGGACCGGCACCAATGATAATCACCGGTTTGGCATTTTTGACGTCTGGATATTTGATCGAATAAGTTTCGGGTTGATAAGGCTCTCCCACAAAAACCCTCACCTGCATACGGTAAACCACCTTCCTGCCACGGGCATCGATAGAACGTTTCAGAATTTTTAACCTAGAAATTTGTTGGGGTGATATTTTTAAGACTGCCGCAGCGAGTCGTTGTAATGCAACCTCATCTTCGTGTTGTTCTGGCGAACAAACAATCTCTGTTTCTTTGATCATACCGGTGCCCGGTTTTTATCCGGGATGGGGCAAAGGTAAGGATTAGAGGTTGGGATAGTTTATTCTGAAACAAAAAACGGTGTATATAATGCCATCAATTATTTTGTTACCTCAAATAAAGAATATAGTTCTGGTGTTCCCATCATTGACATTTGAAGTTTCACAAAAAAAACACCCATTCCCCTGCTGGGTAACCAATCAGGATAAATCCTGCTGAGATTGGTAGTATATTCGATTTTGTCTATCATCTTTTCAAGTTTAGCATATCGCCCACCTGAAAATCTTTTTTTATAATTTGGGAGGGTGAATTTTTCACCGTTAAACCCGACATATCTTTCCCCACTTTTTACTCTTGTCATAAAAATTGTGTTCCAACACATCATAATATTTACGTGATCGGAATCGGAGATTGCAGAAAGTTTATTTGTTTTAAGTAACATAGTCGCTCGATCTACTCGTTGGTCAAATTCTTCAAGCGATATGGTTTGGGATGAATCGCGATTGAGCACCTGTCTTTCGGTGGTTTGGCCGAAGATTTTCAAACAAACCAATGACAGTACAAAAGCTAGCATTATCGATCTGGCAAGGTTCATCTGCAATAGGTTTATTTTCACTTAAACGGCAAAATTTCCCGGATTGTATTTAAGTTAATAATAAACTCTGATTTAATCAGGATGATAACCGTCCACTTTGTATTACGCCACTGTCGAATCAGACATTTCAATCGTCTCCACTTCAAGCCTATCCGTTTTGAAGCGTGACTTAATTGCCGTCAAAAATCTATTCCTGCTGGTGACACCCAGTTCCGGGCTTGTTTTTAGAAAATCCTGCCTTAAAGCAGAAGCAGTTTTAGCAGCACCCCACGGAGTCCATCCTGGAGGCATTATAATGTATGACAATTTGTTCTTTATCCCGGCTGCATTTTTTACATCGCGATAAAGAAGCAATATCTCCCCGAAGTACAGGTCTGCAAAATTGGTGACATCCAGTTCCCTGGTGACGCCGTAATCTACCTTTACCTCTTCTTTCAAAGGTTGCAGCGTCCCGAATATCCAATCCCAAACCGGCAGCACAAACGCAAAGTTGGTATCGATGTACAGCGGGTTTTTGGCGTGGTGTACCCGGTGATGCGCGGGTGTAATTACAAAATGCTGCAATATGCCCAGTTTTCCATCTTTCAATGTGTGTTCACTGATATGGGTAAACACCCCCCAGGCACTATCGATAGACATAATAGCCAGGAACATTAGCGGGTTGACGCCGAACAAAGTCAGGACCACCAAATGAATTAAAGTGGAATAATATCCTTCGGCAAAAAAGTGAACCCAGTTTACCGACATATTAATTTCTGACGGGGCATGATGCGGGGCATGAAGACACCATAAAACGCGTACACGGTGACTGGTGAAATGGTACACCCAGGCGGACAATTCCCAGCACACGTAAGCATATATCCAGCAATACCATTGCAGGCCGACAACAAAAGGCGCGAATTTCTGAAAAGATGGCAGCCAGATCCAAAACATGTTGATCAGGATCAGCTTGGGTAGGATCTCATGGATCAGCATAGCCAAAAAAGATGGCTTGTAGGTTACCGAAAGTTTTTTAAAGATGAACTTGTATTTGCGGTAACTGCCTGCATTGCCCCGGTATTGCCTGAAAAGCCTGGTAACAAACGATATCACCTCAAATAAAATGAGCGTAGTATTTACGATGATCATGGCTGCTACCGCGCTCATGTAATAATCGCGCGTGGCAAAAGGGCCGAGGATGGCGCTGATATATCCTTTTCCTTTTACAGAATCATGGATGTAGTACCAATACTCTGAGACCAGTTTATACATAACCAGGCCAAATGCGATAACGAAGATTACGTTCTCGACAATTTTCCAGTTGTTGGTTAGTTTTTTTGCGAAGCTCAATCCTGATTTTTTGATTGTGATGGCCTTTAACAAATTTAAAAAAATCACTGATATAAACTGAATCGTTTTAACAGGGACTTTTCCACAATTGCTCGGGTATCAATCAGCGAATATTCCGATCTCTATTTATAAAAAAACACCAGGAGTCATCAGGGTGAGAACCGTCCGCCTTTGTATCACCTACTGTAACGGAAACGAACACATTAGTAGTTTGCTCAAAAATTATTTTATTGATAATCAATAGTTTATTAAATGGGCATCAACATTGGCATAGGCTTATCAAATATGAATACCATGAATACTGATACAAATTTGAGCCGGATGTGGGATGGATGCCTGCAAAACGACCGCAAGCAACAGGAACTGTTATACAAAACGTTGGCCCCTAAAATGATGGCCGTGTGCATGCGTTATGCAAACGACAAAGACGAAGCACAGGACATTTTGCAGGAAGGTTTTATCAAGATGTTTAACAACGTACATAAATACCGTGGAGACGGAAATTTAGAAGGCTGGATCCGCCGCATTATGGTGCACACCGCCATTTCGCGCTACCGCAAGCTGAAACCGATGGTATTGGTTGAGGACATGTCGGAAAACCCTGTCCATACTACAGCTACCCAGAACGCCAATAATTTAGAGCTGAAAGACCTGCTGAAACTGGTTCAACAGTTGCCACAGGTTTATCGCTCGGTATTCAATATGTATGCGGTGGAAGGCTACTCACACCAGGAGATCGGCACCAAGCTGGGGATCAGCGAACTATTATCGCGCACTACGCTTTACCGTGCCCGCAATATCCTGAAGGAAAAATTATTGCAACTAACATCAAACGAACAATATTACCTGGCAGGCTAATTAAAAATTTAAGGTCATGATGCTATCCGTTTTTTACCGTCGTGTTATTTTATTGGTCCAGGATTTTTATCAGCAGGACAAAGAGTTATTCATATTGGTAGGTATCTGGCTGGTGTTGCTGCTGCCAGTATTCATCAAGCTTTGTACAAGATAATTTAATTATTGCCATGTGGGTGATGATTTTCTTCATAGCAACAATGATATTCAGCGTGATCGCTTTTTTCAACCCATTCAAAAAGAAATAAACAACCCTATCATATATTGTTACTCCATCTTCCTTAAGCCTTCTCCAAAAGAGAGGGCTTTGACTTTTTATCTCTTCTCGTCATAAACCTCAAACTCCGCAATAGAAGGCTGCCGCTCAAATTTCAATAAACGCACCCTCACTTTAGTAGCGGATACCCGGTCGAAGCGGTTTACTTTTATCTTCTTGCTGTTATCGCCGTCAAGAATCGGTTTCCAGGCGCCATCCTTATAATATTCCAGGGCGTATTTGCTGATGTTCGGCTTTTCTTCGGCGATCACGACGGCATTAAAGGCAGTTTCTTTATCAAAATCAATTTCGTACCAGGGCTGAGTTACGGTAGTATTTGATATCCACGAAGTAGTAAAATCATCATCATTGGCGAAATCCATAATGTTCATATCATCGCTCCAGCTCGAGTTGCTTTGCTGATGCCTGGCCAGGTTGTGAGATACGATGGGCGCATCCAGTGCAGGCAACTTAGCTTCCGGACCGGTATTTTTCCAAAGCTCGCCTATCTTCTTCAACGAGGCTAAAGCATTATCATCGATCAGCCCGTCCCGGTTTGGCGCTACGTTGAGAATGAAATTGACGTTGGCGTTGTTCAGTGGTACAATATTTTCGTTTACGAGCTGTGCCGCATCTTTTGTTGGTTCATTAGGGAAAGTCGTTTTCCAGAACCAGCTCTTTTGTATCGGCAGACAGGCCAGGGCCGGCATCGTATTATGCTCTTTGGATACCCGTTGGCCGGCTCCCATCTCGTAAGTTTTGATGTCGGTATAATACATACCTTCAGGCGGGTATTTTGCGCCATTCAAATCCATCATCACACAATTGGGTTGTAGCGATTTCACCAGGTGATAGATCTCCTCAAAAGGCACGTCATCATATGATATCCTCGACCACGGCGCATCCCAACCATCGATGATCAGGGCTTCTATCGGCCCGTAATTACTTAATAGCTCGGTCAATTGCCCTTTGATCATTTTGATATCTGCCGGGGTAATAGAATTTGGCCGCAGCTTATGGTGCGTATCCAGTATGGAATAGTACAACATCACCTTCAATCCGTTCTTCCTGAATGCATCCACGTATTGCCGTACCACGTCCTTTTTATATGGACTATTCATCACATTATAATCCGTGGTTTTGGTATCCCAGATGCAAAAGCCGCTGTGATGCTTGGTAGTCAAACAACCGTAACTCATATTCGCCGACTTAGCCGCCTTCGCCCATTGATCACAATCCAATTTGGTTGGATTGAACAGCTCCGGCTTTACTTCCGGGTCGGCCCAATCCTGGTTCATGTAAGTAGGGATATTAAAGTGAATAAACATCCCGAAACGCAAGTCAACAAACTGCTGCTGCAATTGTGCGAGGGGTTTTTGCTGGGCGTTGGCTGCGATGCAGACAGCTAAAAGGGAGATAAATAATAGGTATTTGAAGCTTTTTTTCATAGTAGTAATTTATGCAAGAAATAATAATCCGCCGCTCAATTGCCGCGGGGCTGTTACTTTTGAAGCACCAAAAGTAACCAAAAGTGCTTGTCAGCAGAAATGCTTCTTTTCAGCCGAGGGCCTTTGCCATACAAAGATTCAAAACCACAGGCTGGAATATTTTTGCCTTTACGATCCTTTGTTTTCATTAACCTGCAATGGCAAAAACTTCCTATGCCTTTTGCCCGCACACTGCCCGGCAGTTCTGAATCTTTTTTTCCGAAGCTGTTCTGCTGACGGGAAAATACAATATGTCTGTTAAAAAACTAAAATCATCAAATGAACCCGGATCAAAAGCGGGCAAAGGCCTGACAGAAAAGCGGGCCGGGTGTATGGCGGGAATGGCGCTTTAGCTTTTTCGGGATGTAACCGAAAAAGCGTTAAGAAGCGGCAGGGCGGGCTGAAGCTTTTTTCTGTCTTGATTTTTTGGTTACTTTTTGATCAAGCAAAAAGTAACAGCCTCCGCGGCAATTGAGCGGACGGAACATTGTTTGAACCCTACTTATGTCTTGAACTCATATAAAACTCCATTTCCCCGCCATTCATAATATCTGCATGACTAATAAACCACCCCTCCAGCACTTTGCCATTTAGGATGATCTTCTGTACATAAACATTCTTGTCGCTTTGATTCTTTACGTTGATGGTAAACGTTTTACCATTATCCAAATTGATCACTGCCTTATTTACTTCCGGACTGCCAATCGCATATTGATCCGAGCCTGGCGCAACCGGGTAAAAACCTATCGAGCTGAAAATATACCAGGCGCTCATTTGCCCGGTATCGTCATTACCGCCTAAACCGTCAGGCGTTGGCTTATACATGCGTGGCAGTATCATCCTGATCTTTTCCTGTGCTTTCCAGGGCTTGTCGGTCCAATCGTACAGGTAGGCCACATGGTGCGAAGGTTCGTTACCATGTACGTAGTTGCCGATGATACCGTCTTTGGTAATATCTTCCGTTTCCGCGAAATATTTATCAGGCAGGTTATAGCTGAACAGGCTATCCACATAGGTGATGAAGCGTTTATTACCGCCCATTATTTTGATCAGCCCGGCGGGATCATGCGGAACATACAAAGTATAGTTCCAGGCATTGCCCTCGATAAAGCCCTGGTTGATAGTAGTGAATGGATCGAATGCCTTGCGGAAAGTACCGTCCATTAGCTTGGGATGCATAAAGCCGCTCTTCGGATCATACACATTCTTCCAGTTCTGCGAGCGTTTGATAAATTCATCATAAATAGCCGTATTGCCCAGTTTCTTCGCCATTTGGGCGATGCACCAGTCGTCATAAGCATACTCTTCTGTGGACGATACCGAATTACCATTCTTTTCATCCGGAATATAGCCCATATCCATGTAATAACCTATCCCCGCGTAATCACGCTGACGTGCCGTAGCCACGCAGGCTTCCAATGCTTTGCTGGTATCAAAGTTCACGTTGCCCTTTACCACCGCATCAGCCAGTACCGATACGCTGTGATAGCCGCTCATGCACCAGTTCTCATTGGCCGAATTGCTCCATATCGGCAGCATGTGTTCCGGGCTTTGCTCATAATGTGCAATCATACTCTGCACCATATCGGCATTACGTTTGGGTTCGATAATATTGAACAGCGGGTGCAGCGCACGGTGCGTGTCCCACAGCGAGAAGGTAGTATAATTGGTGAATCCCTCCGCCTTATGCACATTCTGATCCAGCCCTTTATACTGCCCGTCCACATCCATGTAAACCGTAGGGTTGATCATGGCGTGGTACATCGAGGTGTAAAAATTCTCCTTGTTGGTTTGACTGCCGTCGATCACGATCTTATGCAGTTCGGTCTCCCATAATTGCTGACCGTCAGCCTTCACCTTGTCAAAATCCCAACCTGGTGCCTCGGCCTGCATGTTAGCTAATGCGCCATCCATGCTTACCGGCGATAAGGCAAATTTGATCTTGATCTTTTCACCTTCAGTTGTTTTGAAATCAAAGTAAGTTCTTAGCTGCCTTCCGGCAATCTCCGGGAAATTCGGCGTGCGGTTAAATTGTCCCCAAAAACCACCGTAGACCTCGCGTTTATCATATTTTTTATATCCATGTGCAATAAACGCCTTGTTAAACTTCATGGCGAAATACAGCGTACGCGTTCTTGCCCAGCCATTGGTGGAGCGGTAGCCGATTACGGTCGAGTCGTTGATCACCCGCATGTATGTCCACACGTTTTTATCAGGATAATTATAAATACCCGCCATCAGGTCGAGGATGACATGCGCGTTATCCGATTTCGGGAAAGTATATTGATGAAAACCAACCCGCGTAGTGGTGGTCATTTCGGCGGTGATATTGCTTTCGTCCAGTTTTACCTTGTAGTAGTTGGCCTCGCTCACCTCATTCTGGTGTGAGAAGCCCGAGCGGTAGCCGCTGCCAGGTTTATCCGCCGTGCCTGGGTTCAGTTTAAGCTGACCCACCGTCGGCATGATCAGAAAATCGCCCAAATCTGAGTGCCCTGTGCCGCTGAAATGCGTATGGCTAAAGCCCACAATGGTTTTATCATCATACTGATAACCGGCACAGTAGCTGTAGACCTTGGGATTATATTTGCCATCGAGCTCATAACCCACCGTATCCGTCTCCGGACTCAGCTGCACCATCCCGAAAGGCACCGTAGCGCCGGGATACACATGCCCCATACGCTGCGTACCGATGATGGGGTGCACATACTGAATTAAATTATCCGTTTTTTTTGTTTGCGCCGAAGCCAGCACAGGCAAGGCGGCCAATATCGATAGGAAGATGCGTTTCATTGCGCCAAATATAAGAGGATTGATGCATTATTCGCTCAACCTTGATCCCTCAATTACCCCTCCTGGTTTAAGAGGTCAGCGCAGCGCCCTTAACCAATAAGGAAAAGCAGGACTACGTCCGGGTTTATAACGTGGTGCTTTTGGAATGCCTATATATTGCCGGACGGAGTCCCCGGTTTTATTCTGGATTTAAGTCGCCCTTCGGAAGTCTTAAACGAGTGGAGGAGGATACGAAGTGCATTTTTAAAATGAATAACAATTAGTAAATTTACAATTTGAACCTCAACCGTTCTATGGTCAGGATAACTTCGACTCTTCTTTACTGTTTAAAAATTTTCGTCACTACTGTATTAATCGTACCAATTACTACTTTCGGTTTAGCCGCTATTAATACAGGTCAGGGTAACCGTCATTTTTTAAACTTCATGATCCTAATCGCATATTATGGCTTGATTTATACAATACCTTCTTTTGTATTGACATTTATTATAGTATGGTCATTGTCAAAGCAACATCTTTCCTTCTATGTTATCAAAGGAATACTAAGTATTACGATTTTTGTTCTAATGTATTCCGTTCCTAACCCAATGCCGTTGGCCGAAGATTTTGTGCTGGTCAGTATTTATTATGCAATAACCCTGGCATGCATTTGGATATACAAGTTTGATTCGGCCAAACCAATTTTAAATTCTTAGAACAAACGGTTTTCTTTAAATCCTAAAAATTATAGTTCAGACAGATCACACCTTCACCAACACATACCTTCCCCCCTTAAAATTCCCGATGGTTTTGATCACCAAATGCATGCTCTTACCTATCCAGATATACCCTGAAGTGTCACCATGGGTAAAGCGCAAAACCGTGCATTCCACCTGGTGACCGGGCGCCGCTTCCCACACATCATCAAAAGCAAATTCAACGGTAAAAGGGTCGGATGGCGCGGGGGCGTTCTTATTAAAATTATCCAGCGTATAAGTAATGCCTTTTTTCAACTCCAGGTAACCGAAAATATACTCGGTCATGTTATCCTCAAAATACCCGCTCTTCATTGGGTAATTTTTAACAGATTCCACGCCCTTTTTTACGGTTTTCACGCTAACCTGCGTTTCACCGAAGGTCATGTCATAGATCACATCGCGCTGGTAATGTACCTCGTGCATGCGGATAGGTTTAAGCTGCAGGTCGGTAACCGAGGTATCGGTTTCAAAGCTTCCTGCGGGCACCTGCCTGTACCGGGCAAAAGTGATGCGCTTGGTCACCGGGTCGATGGTAATATAGTCGTCCATCACAAAATCATACATAACTTTGCCCGTGCTGTCGCTCACCACGTTGCGGTAAAAATCATGCGATGGCTTGATCCAGTCGTACCGGATGATCGGGTCGCCGGGCTTGATGATAGTTTGGGCGAAACCAAAAGTGGCCGACAATAATGATAACAGGGTGATATAGATTTTCATAAAACTTGCTTATACCGGCAAGTTTAGCATCCCGAAAGATATTCAAAGCAAGCTTTCAATCATTACACAAATCCGTTCAATCAATGCCAGAAAATATTTAATATGACTTGTTTAGTTGCCACGAAGAATCCGCAAAAACCAACTCCATTGTCATTGCGAGGAGGAACGACGAAGCAATCGCGAACAATGCAAGACCGCCACGCCTCCGTGCGATTGCCGCGCTGCGCCCGCAATGACAAACTGGTTAGAAATCCTGGCGATCCTTTAATCCTAAGAATCATGGGTCAGTCAAAATTTATTCACTATACCCCACCGTCCTCTTCTCACTATTACTCAAAAAAGCCAGTTCAATCACCCTGATCGTCTGCCTCGCTTGTTCCGGCTTTACAATAAGCCCGGCCCCGTTGGCAATCGCTTCATGCACATTCTGGAAATAATCCTGGTAACGGCCCGCCTCGCTTTCAATCGTACGGGTAACATCCTTTCCGTTCTCTTCGGTCGTTAGCCTGCCCCATATCTCTTCCGGCTCAACACCCCAACCGGCACTACCGGGCTTTAATCCCTTTTTCAACGCCTCCTCCTGCACATCCATGCCATATTTAATAAACGTGCCATGATCGCCATAAAGCGTATAAACCGGACCCGGAACTTTCACCAGCATGCCGCCTTTCAGCGTCACCTTTAATCCGGGATAATTCAGGATGATCTCGAAATTGTCTTCTACTTCAAGCCCCGGCCTTTGCGTCAGCATCATGCAGGTAACAGCCTCCGGCGTGCCGAACAGTTCCAGTGCCCCGTCTATCAGATGCGCCCCCAAATCATACAATATCCCCGAACCCGGCAACGGTTTCTCTCGCCATGCCCCCGGCCGCAACTCGCGACGGAAGCGGTCATAATGCACCTCGTATTCTACCAAAGTTCCCAGCCTGCCGCTTGCGATCACCCGCTTCACGGTATTATGCCCGCTGTCGAAACGGCGGTTATGGTGCACAGTCAGTATCCTGTTGTGCTTTTTTGCTAACGCGATCAGCTCATCCGCATCTGCTGAGGTGATGGTAAAAGGTTTCTCCACTACCACATGTTTACCCGCCAGCAAAGCCTGTTTGGTCAAACTCAAATGCGAGGTGTTAGGCGACCCGATCAGCACCAATTCAATATCCGGATCATTGATGATCGAGTCCGCATGATCAACCACTTTCGCACCCGGATAAACGGCTTTGGCCTTCTTTGCCTTTGCCGCATCAGCAGTACTTATTTTTTTTAGGTTGAACCCTGGATTAGCCGCGATATACGGCGCCAAAAATGTTTGTCCCGAATTCCCGAAACCGATGATACCGGTGTTGATTGTTTTCATAGCATAAATTCAATTCCCCTCTTGGGAGGGGTGTGTAAGCCTGTGTTGTGGCAGGGGGGTCTGCACCATGCATAGTGGACTCACCCCGACATCGCTGCGCTTGTCGACCCTCTCTACTTGTAGAGAGGGGCCGGGGGTGAGTCAACTCACCAGCCTGCAATATCATTTTTTATCAATCTTTTTACAAACCAATTAAACGCAACCGCGCTTTTTATAGGGATATTTGCATTCCACAAACCTCCCTGTAAAAATATACAATACCACCATGAAATACAGAACTTTTGCAAATAAGGAAAAATTATCCGCCATCGGCCTCGGCTGCATGAGCATGAGCCATGCCTACGGAACACCTGACAACCCCGAATCTATAGAAACCCTGCACCTCGCGCTTGATCTCGGCATCAACTTTTGGGATACTGCCGATGTGTATGGCAATGGCAAAAATGAGGAACTGATCTCGAATGTATTGCGCTCCAATCGCGACAAGGTATTTATCGCAACTAAATTTGGTTTCCGTGCAACTGCTGAGGGCAAACTAAGCACGTTTGACGGCAGCCCGGCCTATATCAAACAAGCCGTTGAAGCCAGCCTGAAACGATTAAAGATCAACACCATCGACCTTTACTACGCCCACCGCATCGACCCGAATGTGCCCGTTGAAGAAATGGTTGGCGCCATGGCCGAACTAGTGAAGGAAGGAAAAGTAAGATATTTAGGTCTGTCCGAAGCCTCCGCCAACTCCATCCGCAGAGCAAATGTGGTGCACCCCATCAGTGCCCTGCAAAGTGAATATTCATTGCTGACAAGAGATGTGGAAAAGGAGATATTGCCAGTATGTAAGGAGCTGGGGGTCATCTTTGTGCCCTTCAGCCCGCTTGCCCGTGGCTTAATGACCAATACCCTGAATCTTAAAGACCTGCCCGATACCGATTTCCGCAAGGCACTCCCGCGTTATCAGCAGGAACACCAGGATAATAACCAAAACCTCGCAGCAGAATTCGCAGAGATCGCGAAGCAAAAAGGCTGCTCACCGGCACAACTGGCCATCGGATGGGTACTGGCGCAGGGCGACAACATCATCCCGATCCCCGGCACCAAAAAGCGTAAAAATCTGAAGGACAATGCAGGCAGCGTTGATGTAACCCTAACCGCCGAAGATGCCAAAAAGATCGAAGACCTTTTAGCAAAATACCCCGACACCGGTGACCGCTACAGCGAAGCCAACTGGAAGTTTGTAGACAAGAATTAGGGCATGGATGGCTTCAGTAAACGCCATTATAAAAGCTTTTCTTGAATCTTAGGTGTGTGATTAACTGCATAAACAATTCGATACCAATGTACAGGAGCCCGAATGCCCACCAGCTATTGGGGTTCCTGTTTTTATGTAAAAAGATACCGATGATAAAATTGGCTATAATAAATAATGGGATCGATGATAAAAACCAGTAAATAACCCTGCTAACATAGAGCACAAAAATGTTCTGTGGCAACTCAAATTTTATATAATTGATAAATAGCAGTTCCAGCCAATGTCCGCCAAAAACGATGCAAAATAAAGCAGCCCAGGTTATTCCGAACACAACCGACCTACTTTCACCGCTGTGCGGAAATACATCAACAAAATACAGGATGATGGCAATGATAGTGGTCGTGATGATCGTTCGTTTAATAGTTTGAATAAACGACTCAGTATTTTTTTCCGGATTTTTCATGAGCTTAGGTTTGTGGTTGGTCAATAGGCCCGAAATTTTAACCGGTTATTTATTATCTCTAAATTCATCGCCATGAAACGTTACTCCGCCAATTCCCTCAAATAAATATCCCTGTAATACACATGATTACCATGCGCCTGTAACTCGATCTGCTCTTTCGGGAAGATCGGCTGTTTACGGTCCCAGTAATTATCCATCACCGTGTTATCCACCACCAAAACCCCGTTAAGGTAAACCGTTACCTTATCCCCCTTCATAATGATATGAAAATTATTCCAGTCGTTGATCGCATTATCAGCGAGTTTAAGTGGCTTGCTTGGATGCACATCGTTATTATATAAACCACCCGAACCTACCTGAGCTCCAACATCCACCCTCGAGGTATCCCATATTTGCACTTGCGGCGAACCACGCAGATAAATGCCGGCATCGCCCTTGGTTTCTATCTTCCAGTCCACATACAGTTCAAAATTGCGGTATTGTTTGGTAGTGCAAATATTTTCACCGTCGCCACTAAAGTTTAGAATACCATCCTTCACATACCAACCTTTTCGCATTATCTCGTCCGCTTCTTTTTGTTTGATCACGAGAGAATCAGCCGACAGCTTACTACGCTCGATAGGGTTACCCACCAAACCTTTCCAACCGCTCAGGTCTTTGTAATTGAATAGCGGAACCAAACCTGCATCGGCCGGCATCTCAGCAATAAATTTCCGGATAGCTACTTTCTCATAATCACTATCGCCGCCTTTTTTGATCAGCAGGGATTTCTCTAGCCATTGCTCTACCTTTTCACCATAAAAATTCTTATCCGACAGGGCGATATTCGATACGGCGTTCGCCGCCTCTTCCTGCAACTGCGGGTCATCCAAATAATTGCTTTCGAATATCAGCGATGGGAAGGTTTTAATGTCAGCCGCTTCCTGTAGTATCAATTGTTTCTGCGGAACGGTTTGCGCCGCCTCCATGGCATCACGCAGGTAAATTATTTTCTCATCGCCCGGATAATTGGAATTGGTAACGATAGCCACAAATCCCCGCAATGCCTGGTTCTTTAACTGCGCGTCAGCAACATCTTTGCTGATCTTCAACAATTCAGGCCCGGAGCTCGCGTCTGCCCATTGGGATAGTGCGGTGATCGCCGCTTGTTTCGTCGGCCCATCCCCCTGCTCATAAGCTTTTGATATGGCACTAAGCGATCTTTTGTCACCAATACTTGCCAGAATATTAAAGTATAAAGGTTTTTTATCAGCACTCGCCTTATCCATTTGTGCCAACACTGCCACGCTTTGAGCAGCTTTATCTTTTGATTGTGAGGTTGCCGCGATGATGGCTTCCTGCAAATTCGTCGTTTCTGTTTTTGAGGTTGATGCAGACAGCAAGGAGAACAACTGCTCCAAATTATCCTGCCCTGCCAGATCCTTTAAAGACCGGTAAGCCGCGCCACGAACGCTGGTATCGCTACTGGTTAATAAGGGCAATACTGTACCTACTTGTGAATGCGCATGGCGCGCTGCCAAAAAGTTGATCAGCGCAGGTTGTCCCGTAGGCGGTATCGCAGGTAATTGCTGTGCCGCGCGTTGAGGAAGGTTATTTCCCTTCATCACCATCAAAGCGTTTTGCACCGCCATATTTTCTTCCGCATTGCCTGTTTTAAGTACACTCAGCAAATTATCCAACGCTTTATCCTGGCCTATTTTGCCCGATGCATAGATCGCCGCGACCACTACTTTCGTATCGCTGTTTTTCAATTCCTTGGTTACAGCAGGCAACGCCGACGCAACCCTGTTATCTCCCAGCATACTGATAATAGCTGCTTTTTCATCCGTGCCCGCTTTGCCTGATTCCTTCACCCATAAAGTCGTTGTTGCAGGCGTCAAATACGGCCCTGAAAACTTCAATGCAGCATCCCGGTATTTGGCATTGTTGCTCCTTACCGCTTCGAGCAGCAAAGGCATGCTTTTACCGCCTTGCAGATCCACCAATATTTTCAACGCTGCGGTTTGCGTCTGCACCTGCTTTGCCAAGCTTGCTTTGGTCATCAGCGTCTTTACCAAACGCGTTGCTGTTGGTATATTCTTCTTGCCCAAATTCCTGATATATAATAAATAAGCCGATGTCGCATTCGTTTCATCATAAGTAAACCCGGCCTTTTGTGCGGCATTAGCCATCAGGTTGATCGAGATGGGATCAGCAATATTAGCCAGCGCATAAAATGCAACCTTGGTCAATTTTTTATCACTGCCGATCTGCGCCGAAATACTTTTTACTGCCAATGCATTCCGGCTATCGCCCAATGCTTCTACGATCGATAGGGTACATGCTCCGGTCGAACCGTTCAATCCTCCTAATAAAGCAGCCTTCGCCGCAGGCGAGTTGATCTTTACCAACGCCCTTGCAGCAGGATCACAAAGGCGCTCATCATGCAAATACTTGCTAAGCGTTGCTACGGCATCATCCTTGCCGGTTATCTGCAGCTGGCTGATGATAAAAGCCTGGTTCTCCTTATCCGTTACTTTAGATAAAGCTTTGCCATACGCCTTTACAGCCATCGCCCGCCAGGCTTCTTTACTGTTTTGGGTGATGTAAAACGAAAAGCCGCTGATGGCATCGAATATTTTAGTGTTGTCGCCCTGCCCTGTCGGCCGAAGCATGGCCAGCATATCCGTAATGCCGCTTTCGCCAAGCTGTGCGGTTGCAGCTGCATTTGCATTTAAATCGACTGCATTGTTCGCAGGCTCTTTATCGAGAATCGTTTTTATCTTGTCGGCCTGCTGCGCGTTTACCGATACAGCAAACAGGAGCAAGAACGTAAGTGCGGTAAATATTTTCCTCATGGTCGTGGTTTCAAAGGTTAAATGGTCCAGGGTGCGCGTAGTGGTGGAAAGATGAGCCGGTTTGCACCTTCATCATTAATAAATTCCATCTTCACCGGGTCGAATTTTAAAGATCGTCCCAATCGCAGCGCCGCCAAACCGATATTGATAATACTGCATGACCGGAACCCGTTCTCTTCATTCAGCGCGAATTTCTTCCTGTTCTTCACCGCGTCGATGAAATCGGTCACCTGTGGCTGCGGGTCAGGGAACTCAGCCAGCTTCCGCTCCAGGTCGGGTATGTCTGATTTAAAGCCGGGATACAATTTCCCCTTCGGTCCTTCAATGTATGGCACACCTTCTACGCTGCCTTCGCCATCCAAAATGATCTTGCAGCCATCCGCATAGGTATAGGTGATCTTCCTCCAGGTACCCACCGCGTCCATATTCTGCTGCGGGGCATCCAGTTCCACACTTATCGGACTGGTATGATCCTTGCCCAAAAAGTACTGCACCGGGTCAAGATAATGCTGACCCATATCGCTTAACCCGCCGCCATCATAATCCCAGTATCCTCTAAATGTTTGGTGTACCCGGTGCGGATGATACGGTTTAAAAGGCGCCGGCCCGAGCCAGGTCTCATAATCCAGTTCAGGCGGAACTGGCATCGCCGGCAGGTCGGTTTTACCAACCCAGTAAAACTTCCAGTCGAAACCCGTATGCCGGCCAACCGTTACAGTCAACGGCCAGCCCAACAGTCCGCTCTCCACCAGTTTTTTGATCGGCTTCACGGTCGTCCCCATTCCATAAAAATTATCTTCGAAACGGAACCACGTATTCAGCCTGAAGATCCGGCCATGCTGCTGCACGGCTTCCATCACGCGCTTGCCTTCGCCCATGGTATGGGTCATCGGTTTTTCGCACCAGATATCCTTGCCCGCCCTTGCCGCGTCAGCCGCCATGATCCCATGCCAGTGCGGCGGGGTGGCGATGTGTACGATATCTACTTCAGGCAGCTGGATCAGCTCGCGGTAATCGCTCATGGTCTTCGCGCCGTTGTTCACCATTTTGGCAGCCTCGTCAAGGTGGTTCTTGTCCACATCGCAAAGGGCCACCACCCGGGTATTGCCGTAAGGGATATGGTTTTTGCCCATACCACCAACGCCGATAATACCCTTGGTTAATTGATCACTTGGCGCGATATACCCTTTGCCCAAAACAAACCGGGGCACAATGGTAAATGCCGCCGCCGCGATAGCCGACTTCTTAAGAAACTCGCGCCGGGAATTGTTAGTTTTTTCTTCCATAGATTTAATGGATATAGTGAATGGTCGCTCTGTGCTCCTTTGTGAATATCTCAGTGGTCTCTGTGGTAAGATTAACCACAAAGGGCACGAAGAAGGTCACAAGTTTCACAGAGAATTATTTTAACAGCCTCCTTACAGCTCCCTGATCATAATATGCTTATAATAAGCCTTATCACCATGATCCTGCAGGGCGATCGCACCGGTCATTGATTTGGCATAATCCGGGTAATCTTTCCATTTGCCTTCAGCACGTTTCTTTTCCCAGTCGGCAGAATTAGCGTCAAACTCCACGATCTTTTTGCCGTTCAGCCAATGCTCCACATGGCCCTTATTAAAAATTATTTTGCTGGTATTCCACTCGCCGATCGGCTTCAAAGCTTTTTGGTCGTTCGCAGGGTGCATAGCATAATCAGCGCCGGCCTTTTGCCAGTCTTCCAATTTTTCGGGGAATCCGATATCATCTATGATCTGGTACTCGGGACCGGTTTCATAAGGCGAGTGCCATTTAGGCCCTTCCAGCACATGGTACATCACGCCGCTGTTGCTGCCCTTATCTACTTTCCATTCCCACTTCAGCTCAAAATTGGCAAACTTTTTTTCGCTCACAATGTCACCACCGGAGGCGTCTTTGGCTGCACCCAGGCATACCAGCGCGCCGTCCTCGATTTCCCAGTTTTTAACCGGGCCTTTTTTATTATAACCATGCCAGCCTTTCAGCGACTTGCCATCGAAAAGACTTATCCAGGCGGCACTTTTTTGGATCGGATGTTTTTTAGAGACTGTAAATGCAAGCGATGCTGTCACTACTATCATTACAGCAAATAATTTGAGCAGGTTTTTCATACGTTTTAGTTTAGTTAGAATATAGGTTTATTAAAAGCGATCGATAGCCGGTTCAGAACTATCTATGGTAAATTTATAATATTTAGAATATAAACAAGCCTTATCGGGCTAAATATTCCACCAATATGTCCACTTGATCACTAACTGCCTGTTTTTTGGCGTATAAGGTGATGGCATCGAATTTTCGCTGTACACAATGAACAAGTCAGATGCTGGTTTATAACGCCATTGAAACCTTGTGTTCACGTTCATGTTTTTCTGCTGATCGTTATACTGCACATAGGTGGTAAAATACAGCGTGTTGGTAAACGTAATATCAACTTTAGGACCGACCAATGTGAACCGGGTATTGCCATAAGGCTGCGGCAAACGCAGGTCCTGGTAAGAGCCGTTGACCGCGATATTTACATAAGGCTGAAAGCGGTAACCTATCTGCCCTGTAAAGCTCAGCCTGTGGCCGTTATCATAATATTGCCCAAAAGTACTTTCCAACTGGTAAGTAAATACGCTTTGTGGTTTTGAAACCAATAGAATGTCTAAAGTATTATACTTGTGCTGCGTCCCTGCTGCCAGGCTATCCTTCCCGGTATTGGTCGGGTCGAATGGCTGCAGCAGTTTCACATAATCATTGATACCAGAAATGGTAATGGTGCTGCGGTTACGAAAGGTGGTGACAAAGGATAAGGCGCTTTCATTATCCGTGCGGTTAAAGCTTTCGTTAAAGAAATAGTTCGATGTAAACTGGATACCGTAGCTCAATACATCGCCTTTCTTTGGGAAGAAATTGCGAAGCACCAGCGGGCTCAGCTTGATAAACCCTACACGCGGCACATAGCCTACCGCGGCATTATAATTTTTACCAACGTACTCTTCCTGCATATACAGGGTCCAGAATTTGCTGAGGTATTGCAGGTGATCCGCCAAAACCCAGTCGTGGCCATTTTCGCCGGGGGTGAAAGATTTCAAGGTCAATAGCTTACCCGTCCACAAATTACTGTTGGATGCCAGGTTGAATTCCATGCCCACATTGCGGTTGTAATTAACGGTATTATTTGTGCCCGGCGTTGTGCCCGTAAAGTCTTTGTTGACAAACATAAACCCGATGTTCGATCGTGCAAACACGCGTCGTTGCAGGGTCAGCATTCCATAGTTATCGGCACCGAGGTTATTTTCTCCCGAACTCCCCGTCTGGATATCCATCAGGCCGATGCGCCAGTCTTTATCCAGTTTGCCCGTAAGTCGCGTACCGAAATCAATAGGCTGACTCAAGCCGATGCGCCTCGAAAAAAATGGCCGTATATCCGAATAACCGAAATTGGAGAATAGGTCGCCGTTTTCTAAAAAAAACTGGCGTTTCTCGGGGAAGAACAGTTCATACCGGTTCAGGTTGATCACCTGCTGATCCACGTCCACTTGTGAGAAATCAGGATTCACCGTTACATCCAGGTTGAGCGAAGGCGTTACCGAAACCTTGACATCTCCGCCGGCCTCGCGCTTAAAATCAGCAGCTCCTTTACTCTGGTAATCTTTGGAAACACCCGACAATAAATAAGGGATGATGGACACATTGCTTGATGAGGTAGGCGGTTGCTCATCCCAAACCAGCGTACCGGTATAGGCAAGCGAGGCCGTCGGGAATTGCCGCGGTACAGGCGCCCAGCTTGATTTCTCGGTTCCTTTAAGGTCATTCCGGCTAAAATTGATCCCCCATTCTTTAATACCTTTTTTGTAACGGATGCTTTTAAACGGGATGGCCGCTTCAAAAACCCATTTGTTGGGATAGTTTTTCACTACTGAAGTCCACCGGTTATCCCAGTTCAGGTCTACACTGCCACCGGCATACATACTGCCATCCCATTGTGCACCTGCTGCATTCGCACCAAAAGTAAATCCATCGGTACGGGCATCAAAAGGGTCGATAAAAAAGATAAAGTTGTCATTCTTTACAAAACTGAAATCCCGTTTCAACGACTCCACCATATACGGGCCGGGAATATTGGTATAACAAACTGCGAGTATGTACATGTTTTTGTCGTCGTAGGTCATCCGCACGACGGTGGGTACTTTAGCCAAACTGGTATCCATCGGCAGCACCATGTGAAAATCTACTGCCGAATCTGCCTGTGCCCACGCCTGTTCATCTCCCACGCCGTCTATAGCAATAGCCGAGCTTGCCCTGCGGATATGATATTGATACCCCGCATTCTTTTTTTGCGCGATGGCAAAGCTGGCCAGCATGCAGGAAAAGATCAGCGTAAGAATTATTTTTCCGTGGAGATGCGCGTAAAATAGTTTCAATAGGTAGCTGTTAAGTATACAATAGATTCGGAGGTTAAGATAAAGCAAAAAAGATATTCTGCTCAATAAAAGTGATTTTAGTCCCAATATCTTTACAATTTACTACCCGTATTGGCTGAATTTAACCAGCGTTTAGATGATATTGCCATAATGACAGCAGGATGATGCTGGAAAAGCATTAAATGAATCAAATTGTAACAACGGTATAGGTTTTGCAATCAAAGTTGTAAATTCAACCATTAATCAAACAGAAAAAAATGAAAAGTCCATTAGCAATCGTTTTAGGAGTAATATTATTTATACTCATTATTTGCGGGATAGGCTCATGCAATAGCTATAACTCGATAGTAAGCCTTGATCAAAAGGCACAATCAAAATGGGGTACAGTGCAAACAGATTATCAACGCCGTGCCGATTTGGTACCGAACCTGGTGGCTACTGTAAAAGGGGTAGCTAACTTTGAAAAAAGCACCCTGGTTGATGTAACCGAAGCCCGCGCAAAAGCCACTTCGATACAGGTAGATCCAACTAAATTGACCCCTGAAACCATACAAAAATACCAGGCAGCCCAAGGCCAGTTAAGCACCGCTTTAGGCAGGTTATTGGTTGCGGCCGAGAACTATCCGCAATTAAAAGCTACCGAAAACTTCAGCGGCTTGCAGGCGCAACTGGAAGGCACCGAAAACCGCATTGCGGTATCAAGGCGTGATTTTAACGATGCCGTGCAGGAGTATAACACCAAAATAAAATCATTCCCGTCCAACTTTGTTGCCGGCTTAGGTGGTTTTACTACAAAGGGTTATTTCCAGGCTGATGCAGCATCTGCAAACGCGCCAAAGGTTCAATTCTAATTTTTTTGGATTACACCGATTTTTAAGGGGGATTTCACCGATTAAATCAGTGTAATCATACAAAAATCGGTGTAATCATAAAATATAATCGGTGTAATCCTATTAATATGCCAATATTTAACGAAGAAGAACAGCAGCGTATCCGCAAGGCGATTGAGGATGCCGAAAAGCATACCTCGGGTCAGATACGTATCTGCATCGAGAAAACATGCAGTGAAAATGTGCTCGACCGTGCTGCAAAGTATTTTCACCAGCTGGATATGCATAAAACCAAGCTGCGCAACGGCGTATTGATCTACCTGGCTACTGTCGACCGTAAGTTTGCCATCATTGGCGACCGGGGCCTGAACAAAGTGGTGCCTGAGAATTTTTGGGACGAAACTAAAGAGGATATGCTGAATCATTTTAAATATGGCGACTTGGTGGAAGGCATCGTTACCGGCCTTAAAATAGCAGGGGAACAATTACAAAAATATTTCCCGCATAAATCGGACGATACCAATGAGATGACCGATGATATAGCCTTTATGGATGGCGATTAAAATTATAACAATGTTCAAAAAAATCATATTGTTCATTTGTTTCGTGTTGGTTGCCTTTGTGGCATTTGCACAGGAACTTCCTCCAAGGTCCAATACCTTAGTAACCGACTCCACCAACACACTTTCAGAAAACGAGAAACAGCAACTGGAGCATAAGCTGGTAGCCTTTAATGACTCCACCTCCACCCAGATCGCGGTAGTGATCATGAAGTCAGTGGGTGATTATGATATTAACGATTACGGGCAAAAACTTGGCCGCGCCTGGGGTATAGGGCAAAAGGGTAAAAATAACGGGATCCTTGTGCTGGTTGCCCTTGGCGATCGCAAGGTTTCCATACAAACCGGCTTGGGCGCTGAAGGCGCCGTACCGGATATTATCACTCACCAGATCATTCAAAACGATCTCAAGCCTCATTTTAAAAGCAACGATTACTATGGCGGACTCGATGCAGGCACAGACGACCTGATCAAATACATAAAGGGCGAATACAAGGCCGAAAAGAAGCCGAAAGGTTCAGGCGGAGGTGGAAGTGCGGCCATCATCGTTATCATCGTAATCGTTATCCTGGTATTGATATTCCGTAATCGTGGCGGAGGTGGACAGATCATCGATAGTCGCGGTGGCGCGAGCCCGTTTTGGTGGTTCCTTGGTGGCGCTATGCTGGGCCGTGGAAGCGGCGGTGGCGGCTGGGGTGGTTTCTCCGGCGGCGATGGCGGCGGAGGTGGTGACAGCGGGGGCTTTGGCGGTTTCGGCGGCGGCGACTTTGGCGGCGGCGGATCAAGCGGAAGCTGGTAATATGTTTCAACGAGATTTTTTATTAAATGAAGCCCGAAAGCTGGCCTTAATGCTGGCCAAATTACTCGGCCTTAAAGCTGAGGGCAAATTCGAAGAATATATTCAGCAGTTTAATCACGACCTGCAAACTGAATACAATATTGAACTGGAAAAGCTATTGGGTTTAAATGATGATGAGTTTATTGCACATTTAAATGCCTCTGCCTATAGTCCGGAAATGCTGAATGCTTTAAGTCAAATGCTGTATGTATTTGCGCAGCCTTTTGAAGTCGATGACGAAACCGGCCTTATTTTGAGAAAAGTATTGGTCATCTTTGATTTTCTGGAGCAAAATCACCACTTTCAGTCTTTCGAAAACATCGACAAAAGGAATATCATCTACAAACACTTTAATACTATCCATGCACGATCTTAAATGGAAATTACTCTCATCAGAATACATACATAAAGGCAAATGGGCTACGCTTCGTATCGATAAATGCGAAATGCCCAACGGCCATATTGTAGATGATTACTATGTTTTGGAATACGGCACCTGGGTCAACGGTGTGGCCATTACCGAAGACAACGAAGTATTAATGGTGGAGCAATACCGCCATGCTGCAGATATTATTTCCCTCGAAATACCGGGCGGCGTGGTAGATGAAGGAGAAAATCCACAGGAAGCCCTGCGCCGTGAACTGCTGGAAGAAACGGGTTACCAGTTTGACGATTTTGAATTGCTTTGCATCGTATCTCCCAATCCCTCAACAGGCAACAACCAGGTGTATAGTTACCTTGCCAAAGGCGGCAAAAAAGTCCAGGAACAATCGCTCGATGACGCGGAAGATATCAACGTAAAAAAATACACCATCGACGAGATCAAACAACTGCTCGCCGAAAATAAAATAGCCCAGGCCATGCATTGCACGGGGTTGTTTTATGGGTTGATGAAGTTGGGCGAACTCTAAGGCACAGTCACATCGATGTGATTCACCCATATGGCTGAACGGTCGAGCGTATTCTTAAAATCAGCCAGCATAAAATCCTTGTTATAATTGGGCTTTTGCTTGCTATACACTTTCCCGTTTACAGTTACAGTTAAAGGCTTATTCATATCTACCATTTCCGGCGAGATTAATAAAGAGAAGGATTTTACATCCGAGGTCTCGATCTTAAATACATTATTGCTGTAAACGGCCTTTATTGCACCGGATTGATGACGATAATTAAAAGCATCCAATAAAGTATCTCTCACGACAGCCGAATCCTTCTTACTCAAAACTATCCACTTGTTGATCTTGAAATTAATGTTCGTCTGCCAGTTGGCCCTTTTCTTCAAGGTATCCAGAGCTGTAATTTCAATCCAATCGCATCGTCCGTATTTCACATTGTCACATTCCCAATAAATTACCGGGTGGAAGGCGTCACGTTTTCTTTTTGCCAGGTCTTCAAATAATAATTTGTGTGCTGGTTCGGACTGATCAAACTGCGGGAACCAATGCGGGAAGCCATTATATCGATGATCCTGGTAATCGGCTCCCAACTTTTTCATAGTTACTGCTAAGGAATCATTGGCGTTGGGCGGGTAGTAATAATCAATATCTGTTGATACATTAAAAAAAGAACGGTTAAGAATATTCCTGATATACGTGCCACCCGTTGCAACTCTCGGCCTGGTATTAAATCCATAAAAAGCGGCGAAGGGTGATGGCTCTTTCATTAAATAGGAGAATGACCCCGTTGCCCCGTTGGAATGCCCGGTAATAAATACCCGGTTATCATCAACATTAATAATCTGTTTGATCTGTTTCAGAATTGCAGGTATCATGAAAAATCCGGCATCAGGATACATCCAATTATATTCCTTATTACCATGCGGATAAACCATGATCACTTCGCCGGCATATTTGGTGTAAAAGCGGTTCCAGCCACCGGTAGATGTACTGTCTTCATAGTCTGGGAAGCCGGTGTTCATGCTAACGGCCCCATGCAGTGAAAACATTAGCGCATATGATCTATGGCTATCATAGTTGGGAGGAAGACAAATCAGATAAGTTGTTCTAGTACTGTCATTAATTAAAAAACCCATTGAGATGTATCTATCGTGAATGACAGGATATTGATGATAGGTCTTTATTTTCTCATAGGCTGAAATTGCGTCATCCCGATCAAAATTCATCTTTTTGAGCATCTGATCTTCCTCCAGCTTCTCTTGCTTTAAAGCATACGGCCGCAAAAAATCCTGTTTCCTTTTTCTTGCCTTATCTACTAATAAATCCCACCGGGGATCATCCACCAGCTTTGAAAACTCACCTCTCGAATATTTTCCCAATATTACCGTCCATCCGTCCTTATCAATAGTCTTACCCAGGTAGTCAAATGCCTCTGTCTTATTACCCAATTCACATTCTATCGAACCTGCCTTATAAAGCGCAACCCATTCTATTTCATTTGGATACTCTTTAAAAGCACGTTGATACAATGCCAGCGACAGGGGATATACCTTTAGAACATTAGTATCGTTCGCACTCCACATTACATGCAAAGCGCTATCGGTAAGTTCCCTGTAGTTTTGGGCAATAAGCAGGTGCGGAATAAATAGCAGGAGGATGAACAATTTTTTCATGACGGGTTTGATTTATTCACCAAAAATCCATGCTTCAGTCTTCCTTTACGAACACAATTGACGAACCCCCGTTTATTATTGATGAACAAGTATTTTGAGGGGAACAGAATTTCGTCAATAAAAATTGCTCGTTCATGTATTTTTATGCCGATTAGCCATAATCCCGTCATATATTTAAATGATGAAGCGCAAGCAGATCATATATATCCACATTGTCGCCTGGAGCTTGTTATTCATCAGCGAGATATGGCTCGACTATTTTGGTAACCGGGATACTCACGATTTTTTAAAACGACTGCTGATTCAGTTCTGCTATATAAGCATACCCATAAGCTGTTTTTATGGCAGTTATTTTGTTGTGGCTCCTCAATTCTTTGTTTACAGAAGGTACTTGCGTGGCATCGCGTATTCCGCTTTAACGCTGATCGGTATTGTTTGCCTGCGGTATTTACTGGAATATCATTTCTTTTTACCGGTATTAAATTTTGATAATTATAGGGGACATTCCTGGCCTGTGACAGATTACATTGAAAACATCTTTTTTTATTATTTCCCTAAATACTTTATCTATGGACAGTTATATTTTTTCGCGGAAAGCTGGTATAAGGATAAACAACTGAAGCAGGAACTGCAAAAAGAAAAATCAACTGCCGAGCTCGCATTTTTAAGATCACAGATCAATCCACATTTTTTGTTCAATACCATTAATGACATTTATTCGCTTACTTATCAAAAATCAGACAAGGCGCCCGAAGCTTTATTAAAACTGTCGGAACTATTACGCTACATGCTGCGCGAGGGGAATGAAGACCTGATGCCTTTGCGGCAAGAGGTGCATTATCTCGAAAATGTGATCGAACTGCAGCGCATTAGCGCAAAGGGAAAGGCCTATATCAATTTCGAGATCGAGGGATACATTGGTGACCAAAAGGTAGCCTCGCTCCTGTTCATCGCCTTTGTTGAAAATGCCTTTAAACATGGCATATTGAATGATCCAGAAAATCCCATTAAAATATATCTGACAAGCAGCAACGAGGGTATGGCTTTTTCTGTCAGTAATAAAAAGAACCGTGACCAAAAGGACCATACAGGCGGCATCGGCCTAAGCAATGTAAAACGCAGATTAGAGCTAATGTACCCCGGCAAACACCGGCTTGAGGTGTTGGATGAAGCAGATTTTTATACGGTTAACTTAACTTTGCAATCCGTATGACAAAGATCCGCTGTATAATTGTTGATGATAAACCTTTGGCGATTGACATATTAGCCGACTATACCCGGAAAGTACCTTTCCTGGAATTGGTTGCTGTAACAAGCAACCCCATAGAGGGGCTGACTATCATCCGTGAACAACAAGTCAGCCTGGTTTTTCTTGATATTCAAATGCCGGAATTAACCGGGCTGCAGTTTATGAAGATCGCCGGGAAGCAATGTAAGGTGATATTAACCACTGCCTATGCGGAGTATGCACTCGATGGCTTTGAGCATGATGTGATAGATTATTTGTTGAAACCAATCGCTTTCGACAGGTTTTACCGGGCAGCAGAAAAGGCTTTGCATTTAATTGGGCGAGGGACTTTTGACACCCATGAAAAAGCAAATGCAGCAGAGCATACCCCTGAACAGCAAACGGAATACCTGTTTGTTAAAACCGAACATCGCATCCAAAAAATCACCCTGAATGATGTATTGTTTATCGAGGGCTTGCAAAACTACATTTCGATCAATACCACAACTGAACGGATCATCAGCCTGCAAACTTTAAAGAAAATAGAAGACACCCTGCCACCGAAAGAGTTTATGCGCGTGCATAAATCATACATTGTTGCGTTGAGGCATATTACTTCCATTGAACGGAGCCGGATATTTATTGGCGATACCGTTATCCCGGTAGGTGATAGTTACCGTGACAGCTTTTATAAAGTTGTAGATAAAAATTAACTACTCCGGGCAATTCCCTGTTTTGATGGTATAAAAAACAGAAACAAACTTCCAGTGATTTTTTCGTTTGATCATTTGAAATACGGTGATCCCGCAATGGTCGAACTTTTTGCCCAGGTAAAATTTATACGATGCCCAAACTACCGCGATGCCATTGCCCACATTCATATCATCATACTGCACGATCTGTTCATCCCAGGGTTCTTTTCGGAAAGCCCCAACCTGCTTCAGATAATCCGCAGGGTTTTCGGCCGTCACATTACTGGTGGTATCACTTACCGAATTAACATGCAGCACCAAAACTTTATCAGCAAACAGGTCCTGGAATGCAGTAGTATCCCCCTGCCTTATGGTTTCTAATAAATTACCGATCGTTGTTTTGATCAGGTCGTTATCGTTCACCTTGCTTTGGCAAAAAGCCCGCTGCGAAATGCCGATCAGCATACAAATGATCAATAGTTTTTTCATGATGGAATTGGATAGGGTTAAGCGGGAGATATCACTGCAATATAAGCAATCCGTCATATCCAACTAAAATAAAAAACGTCATAAGCCAAGATTTACGAAGTCTTAAAGACTTCGTAAATCTGTTCTAATAAAAAAACGCCATTGCAGGTTAACAATAGCGCTTAAATTAATTAGGACAAGGTAATACTGTTATGACATTTTCAATTTCTTTTGAATGTCAGCCACGTAACCTTTGAATTTTTTATCGGTATCAATCAGGTCTTCAACGGTCTGGCAGGCGTAGATCACAGTCGAGTGATCACGGCCGCCGAAGAAGCTGCCGATAGATTTTAATGAGCTTTTAGTATGGGCCTTGGCTAAATACATAGAAATCTGCCTTGCCTGTACGATCTCGCGCTTGCGGGTTTGTGATTTAACCATCTCGATCGGCACTTCAAAGTACTCGCAAACCAGGCTTTGGATATATTCCATGGAAATCTCTTTGGAAGAGTTCTTCACAAAGTTTTTCAACATTTGTTTAGCCAGGTTCAGGTCGATCTCCTTGCGGTTAAGCGTTGATTGTGCCAGCAAAGACACCATCGCTCCTTCCAGTTCACGTACGTTATTGTCGATATTATGGGCAACATACTCAACTACATCGTTTGACAGCTCGATACCATCCTGGTATATTTTATTCTTCAGGATCGCCATGCGGGTTTCCAGGTCAGGAATTTGCAGGTCCGCTGAAAGTCCCCATTTAAAACGGGACAGCAAACGCTCCTCTAAACCGGCCAAATCTTTCGGCGCTTTATCAGAAGTTATGATCAACTGCTTGCCTGATTGGTGCAGGTGATTGAAAATATGGAAAAAGAAATCCTGTGTTTTTTCCTTACCGGCAAAGTTGTGCACATCATCCATGATCAGCACATCGATAGCCTGGTAAAAATTCACAAAATCATTAATGTTATTATGCTTAAGTGCGTCAACAAACTGCTGTGTAAACTTTTCGCAGGATACGTATAGTACCAGTTTGTCGGGAAGCTTGGTTCTTATTTCGTTACCGATGGCTTGTGCCAAGTGAGTTTTACCTAAACCAACGCCACCATAGATCATTAAAGGATTGAACGAGGTACCACCCGGTTTAGCGGCAACAGCATACCCGGCCGACCGCGCTAAGCGGTTGCAATCACCCTCTACGAAATTTTCGAAAGTGTAATTCTGGTTAAGCTGGGGATCTACGTTTAGTTTCTTCAAGCCCGGTATCACAAAAGGATTTTTTATGTCCTTGTTAATAGAGATAGGTACGGGCATCGACTGGTTCTTAGACTCGGCACCGTTCCCGTTAGAAGGCATATTAGTAGTATACGGTTTGCTCGAGGAGGATTGCTCCACCACAATGTTATACTCTAAACGTCCTTCCTCTCCTAATTGTTTCTTTATCGTTTTACGGAGAAGGCCTACATAATGTTCTTCAAGCCATTCGTAGAAGAATAAACTAGGAACTTGTATCGTTAAGACGCTTCCTTCCATCCTCAAAGCTTTGATCGGTTCGAACCAAGTCTTAAAGCTCTGCGCTGGTATGTTGTCCTTTATGATTTGAAGGCAGCTATTCCAAACGGTAGTACAAGTTTTATCCATATAGTTTCTATTAAAATCTTGATTTACAAGTCCCCAGCGACACATCTTATGGGGCTGCTACGGAACATCGAATATTCAAAAAAAAAGCTATTTAAAAAATAAAAAGTGAAAATTTAATTGAATTATTTCACGATATATTAAAGAGTATTGTTGCGGGATTTCAAAATAAAATGCTATATTTTGCACGAATCCCCAATAATTGCCCCTGCGTTAAAGGAGCACCCCTTTTTATATTTTTATCACGCTTCCCACTCTCAAATTCCTTAAAAGATCAGTCTTTCTACGTTATTATCCCCTCAATTGTTGAACCAACAATGGGGCGGCGAAGATAATAAAACTTAACAGGTTGTTAATGCGGATAATAATTTTTTAATATATTTTTTCGGACTGGATTTTCGTGCTAACTGGCAGGGGGCTTGGCAGGATCTGTCAGTATTCGCCAAACACGGCCCGGAGGGTATCGGCTATTTCGCCTAAGGTAGCGTAGCACTCCACAGCAGTTAATATAAAAGGCATCAGATTATTTTTTTCCTTGGCTGCTTCCGCCAATTTAGTCAAAGCATCTTTAACAGCCGGGTTATCCCTTTCAGCTTTTAGCCTGATCAGCTTATCCATTTGCATCTTCCTGATGGAATCATCCACCCGGAAAACATTTTCGGCCGGCTGTTCTGCCTGGGTAAAGCGGTTAACGCCAACGATCACCTTTTCGCCGCTCTCAATATCGTTCTGATATTCATAAGCCGATTTTGCGATCTCCTGCTGGATATAATCCTGCTCGATTGCCTTTACCGCGCCGCCCATGGCGTCTATCTTATCTATATACAGCTGCGCCGCCTTTTCCAGCTCATCCGTAAGCGACTCTATAAAAAAAGAACCCGCCAGTGGATCTACCGTATCGGTTACGCCGCTTTCAAAAGCAATGATCTGCTGGGTACGCAGGGCGATCTTAGCGGCCGTCTCCGTAGGTAACGATAATGCCTCATCATAACCATTGGTATGCAGCGATTGCGTGCCACCCAATACAGCGGCCATGGCCTGGGTAGTTACCCGCACAATGTTGTTCATCGGCTGCTGGGCCGTTAAGGTAGAGCCTCCTGTTTGTGTATGGAAACGCAGCTTTTGTGCACCGGGATCCGTCGCGCCCAAATCCTTAGTGATATGCGCCCACATCCTCCGTGCAGCCCTGAACTTGGCGATCTCCTCGAAGAAGTTATTATGGCAGTTAAAAAAGAACGACAGTCTTTTGGCAAATACATTTATATCCAAGCCCTTTGCAAGGGCCGCCTGTAGGTAAGCCTTACCGTTAGCCAAAGTAAAGGCCAGCTCCTGCACGGCGGTTGAACCGGCTTCCCTTATATGGTAGCCTGAGATCGATATGGTGTTCCATTTCGGTACCTCTTTGCTGCAATATTCAAACACATCGGTGATCAGCCGCATGGATGGGCCGGGAGGATAGATATAGGTACCGCGCGCGGCATACTCCTTTAATATATCATTCTGCACTGTGCCGGATATTTGCGTCAGATCGGCCCCCTGCTTTTTGGCTAGGGCGATATACATAGCCAGCAATATCGGCGCGGTGGCATTGATGGTCATGGAGGTGGTGATATCCTTCAGCTGGATACCATCAAATAATACCTCGATATCCTTTAATGAATCTATCGCCACCCCCACTTTGCCCACTTCGCCATCGGCAAACTCGCTGTCCGAATCATAACCGATCTGCGTTGGCAAATCAAAGGCTACCGATAAACCCATGGTGCCCTGGCTCAATAAATAATGATAGCGTTTGTTTGATTCCCCGGCGGTAGAGAACCCGGCATATTGGCGCATGGTCCAGGGCTTGCCCCGGTACATATCTTTTTGTATGCCCCTGGTAAACGGAAACTCACCCGGCAATTCGTTCATCGCCGAAGGCTGGCAATAAACCTCCCTGATCTCTATTCCTGAAGTGGTGGTGAATTTTTTAGAGGACATTTTTTAATTTGAAAATTTGAATATGTGTCAATTTGAAAATAATAGGTAACTTTTTAGATCATTTTCAAATCAGCACTTCTTTAATAAGAATAATATGTGATGTCCAGGTCATTTTCAAATCTTCAAATCAACACATTTTCAAATTAAAACAACTGTTCTATATCTTCCCTGATCATATTGGTGGCAATATCGTATGGGTTATCTTCCAGGTGGCTTAAATGGGCCAGTACGGTTTTACTCAGGTCGAGCGCGGTGGCGTTTGGCGGCAATGCCTTTATTGCATTGTTGATCACGCTCAGCGTATCATCCTTTACGCGCTTTACCAGTGTCCAGGTGCGGGCGGTCACATAAATTTGCTGGGAAACGTTATGCTGGTACTCGTTGCGTAATTCGGAAACCACAAGGGCATGCAATTCGGCCGCTGTATTAGCCTCACCATGCAGGCGGATCAGCATATTGGCCGGGTTTGCCCGTTCAATAAATAACACGATGCGCTCATAAGCCTGCATACGCAGGGGCAGGGTTTGGTTGCTGACGGATTTCTTCAGTTCCAAAAGCTGCACTTTTTCAGCCCTGTCCAAATAAGGTTTCAGCAGGTAAAAAGCGACGTAAATAATGCCTACGCCCGCCAGGGTGAATTTTACAATCTCTAATAAATATTGGGATACTTGCATAGGTTTAATGTTAGGCCGGGGTCATAAATAATTGATCAGCGACAAAAATCTGCAATTTACCTTATATTTGTGTAGTTAATTTGAAATAAGATGAGCACTGCTGTTGAAACGATGACGGCGCCGGTTAGTTTTAGCGAAGGCGCGATAAAAGAACTGAACAAATTAAAGAGCCAGCAAGAACTGGGCGACGACTTTGGCCTGCGCGTAGGCGTTGAAGGCGGAGGGTGCTCGGGCATGAGCTATGTTTTAGGTTTCGACCAGAAAAAGGACGGCGACCAGGAACATATGATCAATGGCATCAAAGTATATATGCACAAAGCCCATGGCTTGTACCTGGCCGGCATGCTGATCGATTTCCAGGATGGATTGAATGCACGCGGCTTTACCTTTAACAATCCCAATGCAGCCAGCACCTGCGGTTGCGGGACTTCGTTTTCGGTTTAATCAGCTATTCGATATAAGATTTTTAGAGAAGCATCCATGAGAATGGGTGCTTTTTTGTTTTAAGCCGTGGATTATGTAACTTGTTCTGATAGAACCTAAGCTTTTTTTTATGAGGAAGATATATTTAATACTCTTATTCATTGTCCCACTATGTTCATTTGCACAGCCTAACCAGGGTGTAAACACAGAATTAGGCCTACGCGCCGATCTGATTTTTGGAACAAAAATTAGCATGGAGAGATATGCGAAAGTTTCGTTTATGGATGGATATCTACTAGAGACTGATATTGAAGACCATCCCATTTTTGATCATATAGGCCTAATCCATGATGATCAGAATCAGCTGATGGAGTATAGTTATTCCTGTAGTTCGAAGGATAAAACAGAAAAATACAAGGAGAGAATATTATCAAGTATCGAAAAATATTATGGCCTAAGGAGTAAACCTGATTCCGGTGAATACGGTATTACCTGGGCTTTTCGAAAAGGAGATGATTTTGCCAAATTTAATATAGAAAAAGGGCAATGCACGCTAACACTTTCTACCAATAATTTAATTAAAGCTAAAGTAGAATTTGACAAAGACAAAAAGATGAACATTGTGACAGTTTCAGGAGTAGTTACCAATTTCCACGAGTTCAATGCAAATGGTAAAGATAATTCTTCGGAATATTATTTATGGTTTGAAGGCCTACCAGAGAAAAAAGCAATAATCTTGCACTTTAACCCCACGCAAAAGGACTGTAAATTATTCAAGTTTATAATCAATGATTCAATAACTGTAGCACAACCCGCTACCTGGAGGCAATTCCTGAAACGTTATCATAATTATGTTAACGAATTAGAATTACCACGTCAACTTGCAGATAATATATATCAAAGTTCCAAGACTACTATTGTGACTACAGGCGAATTGGCTGATCAGATTGTTATCCCTGATCGTATTCTTAAAATGTATAAAGTAATATATGAATATCTTTATAAGTAAAAAACTCCGCCCATTGCTGCGCCGACGCTACAGTGTATTTTAAGTTAAGCGTCGATGCTTAACTTGGCGGGGATATTCGTATAAGATTTTTGAAAAGCATTCGTCAGTGGCGGATGCTTTTTGTTTTAGAAGAGTTGAGGGTTGCAAATCCCCATCGAATTTAGTCCGGGATTATAAATTACAGCGTTCTAAAGATTGGCTATTCGTAATAAAGAAAATCATTTTGTTTCAGGATATAATATTTATAAATTTAATCAATAATAAATTTTTGTTTTAAATATTAATTAATAATCCTAAACATGAAAAAACTTATCACTCTTTTGGCCTTATTTTGTGTATTTAAGGCAAACGCACAAACAATTATAGTTGTTGCGGACACAACTGCTTTAAAGGCTTATTCACCAACCACCCAGCATCAATTGTATGTAACCGACCAGAACACAGCCGGCATTTTCCAGTATTATGCTTCCGGGTATACCGCTAACGGGGGCACTGTTTTTGCAGCCAATACCAGTGGATTTTGGGTAAGGCAGTTTTCAGGACCGACCAATTTAAAATGGTTTGGTGCCAAAGGAGATGGGGTTACCGATGACACAAACCCAATGCGGTTATTTATTAATGATAGCTATTGCAATAAACATATTCCATGTGGCACATACATGCTTAATGCAACACATAGCTTTAATATTCAATCTAATACGAGCTTGGTTATTGATAATAACGCTAAGCTACAAGTAATCACAAACAGCACGGGTTATATACTATTCTATCTCCATACAGTGGACAATGTTAGAATCACAGGAGGGGCGTTGATAGGGGAAAGAGGAACACACTCAGGTTCATCATTGGGTTATGGTGTGAATATGGATGGTGCCACTAACTGTAGTATCTTTAATATGAATATTAATAATTTTTATGGGGATGGTGTTTATGTTGGTGGTGGTTTATGTAATAATATTAATATTAATCAGATTATTTCAAACCATAATGCAAGGCAGGGGATGAGCATTACTAATGCTACGAATGTATATGTAGGTAATTCCAGTTTTATTAATACAGATAGCTTACCTCCAAAATCTGGCATAGATATAGAACCAAATTTGGGTAATACTATAGCTAATATCACAATTGAAAATGTAACTGCTTCAGGAAATTCTGGCGAAGGTATATCAACTTCTGGCGCCGGTTCATCCATACCAATTAAAAATCTAAAACTGATAAATATTATATCCAATAGCAATAAAGATGATGGTATTGCTCTTCAAGGTGGAGCAACATCTTATATACAGGGAATTGATATTATTAATCTAAAGGCAGATTCAAATCATAATATTGGAGCCTTCGTATCCAAGGCGAACAATGTAAACATGAGCCATGTTTTTATTAACGAATCATCGGGGGTATCAAACTTGTATTTTGAAAAGATGGTAAAAGGGTCAATTGATCAATTCTCATTAACTAGTTCAGGTTCTGGTGTAATGGGTATATATTTAGGTGTTGGCAATACAGGATTTAATATATCACAAGGAAGTATTAATACTAAGAATACACTGATCAATATTGCGGCTTCGGCCAGTTTATCAAATAGTTCTATATCGTATATTACAGGAACAGACTCAACAGCGGATGGTTTTACATTATGGAATATGACCAATTCTACAATTTCCAATAATTCAATCAGTAATGTAGGGCAAAGTGGCCTTAATTTTCTTAATGGCTCTTCCAATACGGTAGTTGGAAATATAATTACAGGTGCAGGAATGATTACAACCAATACTTATTCAGGCATAAGATTACAAGGGACTGCATCCAAATTTACAGTACAGGCAAATCAAATATTTAATGGCAGCAATACTAATTCAATAAAATGGGGCATAGAATGTGATGGGGCCACTACCGGGAACCAGGTAATCAATAATTATTTATTAGGTGCCGGCATTACGGCACCAACTGTGGATGTAGGGACTTTAAATGTTTTTTACAATCCATTGGTTGCAACAGCAAACAATCAAGTCGCCATAGCTAATGGGACAGGCGGGTATATACCGACCACAGTATCAGGAGATGTTACTAATGCTGCCGGTGCGTTTACTGTGGGTACCAATAAAATCACTTATGCTAAAATGCAGGCTATGACAGCCAATAAATTATTAGGAAGCGGGCTGTCGGGAACGGCGGTATCTGAAATAACATTAGGCACTGGATTGTCAATGACCGGAAGCACGCTTAATGCAACCGGGGCTGCAGCGGATGCTTTTGTAAGCGTTAGCGATGCTAATTATAGCATCAGCGCCACAGAAACGTATTATACTTTGTCGGCAATAACAGCAAACAGGACATTGACAATGGCAGGCACAGCTGGTTTAACCGGGCGTATTCTTAAAATACAGAATACTTATACCAGTGCTAGTCCAAATTGGAGTTTTGCAGGCACAGCCGTTAAAGATGTAACCGGAACAACGATATCAACGTTAGCGCCAACAACTTTATACATATTGGAATATAATGGTACAAATTGGATAAAAATAAATTAGCCTGTTAGTCCGGATTTATAATATTATAAACCCGGACTAACATATTGCTCAAATTCATATTTTAAAAGCGGGTCATCCTACCTTAAACGCGAGGGATTTTTCAGCAAGCATATCCCGGAGCTTCGGCAGGCTGCTTTTGCCCATGCCATGCAACTTCAAAATCTCCTTTTCGCTAAAATCGGCTAACTGTTCGGCTGTGCTGATACCTGCATTAGCTAAGGCACGCTGTGCGGGGTTTCCCAGTCGGCTAAATGGATGGCTGTCCGTATTATTTTTCATGGTCGTGCATTTTATCAAATTTACTTCTTAAAAGTAATTCTGATGATGTGTGTATGCGACAATTTTAAGGGCGATTTGAGTCAGATCTATTTGCCGGCTACCCCGTTTCAGTGGCTCTGAGAGTTCTGGTATGCCACGCTAACAGCCGCATTATTACGACTTTCGCATTGGAACGAATTAATTAACCATAAATTAATATCAAAGCTCATTCATATTCAAATATTAATCAAAAAGAAATAAAATGAAACTATTGGTTGCCTTTTTTAGTATAAGTGCAGGTAGAAATTAACTTAAATTAAAGTTAAAATCGGCGCGGGTTTAGTTATAAGTTTATTACAAGATTCACTTACAGGGAGAGCATTAGTACAATCAAAATGAGACGGATATTTCTTTACACGCTGTGTTTATATCTGCTTTATCCCGGTTCATCGTATGCGCAAACGCTAAATCCCAAATTTAAACGCATCACAACCAACGAGGGCCTTTCCCAAAGCCATGTGAGCACTATCATTAAGGACAGCCACGGATTTATGTGGTTTGGAACCGATGATGGCCTTGACAGGTATGATGGATATCAATTTACTCATTACAAACACGACCAGAATAACAAAGCAAGTATTATCGATAACTATGTATTGAGTATCCTGGAAGATGGTTCCGGTAATTTATGGGTAGGAACTGCGAGCGGCATCGATAGGTTTGACAGGGGAAAAAACAGGTTTATTCATTACCCGAATAGCAATTTAGCATACGCGGTCAGGAGTATTTTTCTGGACAGCAAAAAAAGGATGTGGCTGGGAACAAGCAAGGGCTTGTATTTATTTGACGCAGTAAAGGGGGCATTTAAGCAATACACCCATTCCGATAAAAAGGATTTCATTTATAAGGTTACCGAAGATAATTATGGCCGTTTATGGATAGGCACCGACGATGGCTTGTATCACTTTGATCCTAAAAACGGAAAGTTCATTCGCTATGCCCATAATCCCGGAAACAATAAAAGTATCGGCTCCGATTGGGTAAAAGATGTATATAAAGACCGCGAAGGCAATATATGGATCGGAACGCACGGCGGCGGCCTGGCGTTATACAATAGCAAAGACGATTCCTTTATAAATTTCAAAAACGACCCTGCTAACAGCAATAGCATCAGCCATAATGATATCCTTTCGCTCATGGAAGACAATGACGGGAAACTATGGGTAGGCACTGAAAATGGTGGTATCAGCGTGTTTGATCGTACCGCAAATAAATTTATTTGTTATAAAAATGATGCGAATAACCGCGCAAGCCTCAGCAGCAATTCCGTTTATTGTTTATATAAAGATGATATCGGAAATATCTGGGTAGGTACTTATTCTGGCGGTGTTAATTTTTTGCCCGCATTTGATGAGAAATTTAGTACTTACAGTCAAATCCCAAACGACCCTAATAGCTTAAGCAATAATAATGTTTTATCCATCTCCGGCGATAACGAGAATATTTGGATCGGCACCGATGGCGGGGGGCTTAACTTATATAACAGGAAGAAAAAAACATTTGTTCATTACCTGCATAGTGACAATAATACCAATACCATAAGCAACAATTATGTAATGACCATCATCCATGTTGACAAAAATATCGTCGGGCTTGGTTATCATAATGGTGGTTTTGATTTATTCGACAAACGTACCGGGACTTTTACCCATCACTTACAACAAGCCAATAACCCTAACAGCCTTTCTCTTTCTGATGTTAATAACCTGTATAAAGATATTGATGGTAATATATGGATAGGGACCTGGAAGGGAGGGCTTAATTTTTACAATGTAAAAACCAGGTCTTTCACTCAATACAGGAATAATCCGCAGGATAAAACCAGCATAGGCAGCGATATTGTTACTAATGTATTCCAGGACAAACAAGGTAATATATGGGTGGGGACAGATAATGGCCTTGATCTGCTTGATCGCCAAACCGGGCGCTTTACTCATTACAGGCATGATGAGGAAAACAAGCAGAGCCTTACAAATAACATGATACAATTTATTAGTGAAGCCGGAAATGGTGACCTGTGGGTGGGTACCAATGGCGGTGGGCTAAACTATTTTAACAAGCATAACCAAACGTTTAAAGCATATACAGAAAAGGATGGCCTGGCAAATAATGTGATCTATGCTATATTGAAAGACCGCAAGGGCAATCTCTGGCTGAGCACCAACAAGGGGCTTTCCATGTTTAACCTCGAAACTAAGGCTGTCAGAAACTATGGCGTTTCTGATGGGCTGCAGGGCGATGAATTTAAAGGCCATTCCGGTTTTCAGGCGACCGATGGTCAAATGTTTTTTGGTGGTGTAAATGGCTTCAGCGCTTTCTACCCCGATAGTTTAAAGGATAATACTTTCGTCCCATCTGTTTATATTACCGACTTTCAAATTTTCAATAAGCAAGTTGTCGTTAGCGACAAAAACTCCCCACTACAAAAAGACATCAGTGAAACAAGATCCATAGAGCTGTCCCACAAACAATCAGTATTTACATTTGAGTTTGCAGCCCTGAACTATACTACGCCCGAAAAGAATAAATATGCCTATAAGCTGGAGAACTTCGATAAGAACTGGAACTATGTTGGCAATAAAAGAACAGCTACTTATACCAACCTGGATGCAGGTACCTATGTATTTAGAGTAAGAGCATCTAATAATGACGGAAAATGGAATGATGAGGGCACATCTATCACCATTACCATAACACCGCCTTTTTGGCTTACGTGGTGGTTTAAGTTATCGGTCGCTTTAATTTTTGCGGGATGCGGGCCTGCTCTTTACTTCATCAGGACACGCGCAATCCTAAAACAGAAAAAAGTCCTTGAACGCCAGGTTGAAGAACGGACGGCGCAATTGGCACGCGCCATAGAAGTGGAAAAAAAGTCTGTTATTGAAGCAGAGGAGGCGAACCGTGCAAAAAGTATATTTTTAGCTACGATGAGCCACGAGATCAGAACGCCTATGAACGGGGTGATCGGGATGGCATCCCTGCTGGCAGAAACTTCTTTGGATGATGAGCAACGAACCTTTACCGAGTCTATACAAACCTGTGGTGAAGATTTGCTGGCCGTAATTAATGACATACTGGATTTTTCAAAAATAGAATCAGGCAAGATGGAATTGGAAGAAAAGGATTTCAACCTTCGTACTTGTATTGAAGAAGTATTTGATGTATTCGCAGTCAGGGCAGCCCAATTAGAATTGGATCTGGTGTACATGATAGACGATAATGTGCCTACCCAGATCATTGGGGATAGTTTAAGGCTTCGCCAAATCCTCATCAATTTAATAAGTAATGCGATCAAGTTCACGAAAAAGGGGGAAATCTTTGTAAGGATACACCTGGTTAATACAATAAATGATAACCAGTTCGAATTAGGTTTTAGAGTATTGGATACTGGCATTGGCATTCCTGCTGATAAGCTGGATAGGCTATTTAAAGCTTTTACCCAGGTAGATTCATCAACAACCCGTCAATATGGCGGCACTGGCTTGGGCCTGGTTATAAGTGAAAAGCTGGTGAAGCTGATGGGTGGGGAAATTGGTGTAGAAAGTAAGGTTGGCGAAGGAAGCATATTCCATTTCTCCATCCTCACCAAAAAAAGTGCACAATTGCAGCAACCCCCGGTGAATTACTATATGAAGGAGGTTGAAAACAGTAAAGTTTTGGTTGTTGATGACAATGCTACTAATTGCAGTATTTTAAAAGCTCAGCTGGAACAATGGAAACTAAAACCTGTAATAGCTAATTCTGGTAAACAAGCGCTCTATATATTGTCGGAGAATAATGACTTCGACCTGGTTATTACCGATATGCTGATGCCCTTTATGGATGGAATTGAACTGTCAACTTTAATACGTAACCAATACCCCGGACTACCTATTATGCTGTTGAGCTCGGTAAGTCAAATATACCATAAAGACAATCCCGGTCTTTTCTGTTCAATATTGACCAAACCGGTAAAACAGCATATTTTATCTAAATACGTTGCCGAAGAGCTTAGTAAACATAAAAATTCCGTTGCAAATGTGCAGGCGCAAACTGATACCCCCGCCAATAAATTACAGGATAGTTTTTCGCAAAAGTATCCCCTGAATATTTTGGTTGCTGAAGACAACCCGATGAATCAGAAACTAATCATGAAAGTTTTGAGCAGATTAGGATATGAAGCCGATTTGGCGGTAGATGGATCGGAGGCCCTGGAATTTGTAAATAAAAAGCCTTTTGACATTATTTTAATGGACATACAAATGCCAAAAATGGATGGATTGGAAGCTACAGTATTAATAAAAGAACGTTTCCCGGTACATCCTATTATTATAGCCATGACAGCCAATGCGCTTCAAAGCGACGTGAAAATTTGCAAAGATGCGGGCATGGATGATTACATTAGCAAGCCGTTTAAATTGGATGAATTAGTAAATATGCTGGAAAAGTGGGCATTGCATATCCAAACACTTCCTTCCCATTCAATAAAGTAAGCTTTGTTTAAATCCTGTCAGCCTCTATAATGCTGGTGAATATCTTTACGATATTGAATTGAACAATCTACCGACAGAGATTTGTCAGTGGCGGGTTATTTGCATGGCGCAGAAACCCCTCCCTTCCATCACACCTCCAGCCGCACCCCTCCCGTGGGGAGGGAATATATTTAGCTAAATAAATATTAGGCCGCAAACTGTAACAAACAGGTATATTGCATAGTCATACAACATATTTTTCAAGTTCACTCCATGCCGGTACAAACCAGTCTGAAAGAAAACATCTCGATCGCTTTACAATCCATCGCCGGCAACAGGTTGCGCGCATCGCTTACCTCGTTGATCATTGCCATCGGTATTATGGCACTTGTGGCCATCCTGACATCTGTTGAAGGGATCAAGAATAACCTCAACGATGCCTTTGCCGATTTGGGTGCTAATTCGTTTACGATCCAGAACCGGGGGGAGGGACTTAATTTTGGCGACAACGGGCACCGGAAGATATATCCTTCTATCACGTATATGCAGGCTACGCGCTTTAAAGAGCTGTTCAAGCTGCCGGTTATCGTTTCGGTGAACCATGATGTTACCGGAACTGCTGTAGCTAAATACAATAATCTTAAAACCAATCCCAATATCTCTGTAACCGGCTCCGACGATAATTACCTGGTAACCGGCGGCCGCAAATTGGGCTACGGACGTAATTTTTCTACCTCGGAGATAGAGCACGGAACAAGCGTGGTAATTATCGGAGACGAAATAAGAAAACGGCTTTTCAAAAGTGAGGATCCCATTGATAAATTCGTGTTTATCGGCAATAACCGTTTAAAGATCATCGGCGTTTTTAAGTCAAAAGGTTCCAGTTCTGGTTTTAGCAGCGATAAATTTTGCATTGTGCCGGTGCTGAAGGCAAAGCAAATGGATACCACAAAAAATCAAACCTTTACCATTACGGTAAAGACCGCTAACCCGGGTGCACTGGACGCAACCATTGGTGAGGCGACTTCGCTGTTCAGGAATGTGCGTGACCTGAATATTGCCAACGATGATAACTTCGAAATTTCAAGAAGTGACTCTATTCAAAAAGAATTATCAGGAAATTTAGGTGCGATGACCGCGGGCGGTTTCGCGATAGGCATTATTACCTTAATAGGCGCAGCCATTGGTTTGATGAACATTATGCTGGTTTCTGTTACGGAACGGACACGCGAGATAGGTGTTCGTAAGGCAATCGGTGCTACTCCAGGCATTATTCGCAAGCAGTTTTTGATCGAAGCGATCATCATATGCCTGATGGGCGGTGTAACGGGAGTTGTGCTGGGGATCATCGCAGGCAACCTGGTTATCCTGCTGATTCACGGCTCATTCGTGATGCCATGGGTATGGATAATTTGTGCGATCTCCCTGTGCTCATTAATCGGCCTGCTATCGGGTTTCTATCCTGCCAAAAAAGCTGCAAGGCTTGATCCAATCGAGGCGTTGAGATACGAGTAATATCGGATTTTTCGCTTTTGTCTGGTTATTTAAGGTGCTCAAGAGGGCTATGCCGTTTCGGATTTTCAATTTCGAATTTATTGAATTGGCCTAAATCCGAAATTGAAAATTCGATATTCGATATCTAAAATCACTTCAGCATTATATTCTTCAGGGGGTAATCATGCAGCAGCAAACGCTCTACATAAGGGGTGCGCAGTGCGTCTTCCAGTGCGGCGGCATGCTTGGGGTGGTGCATGTCACTCGATATAAAATCAACCATGTGGTTGTCAACCAAAGCCTCAGCCATTCTTTTTGTCTGGCTTCCATAGTAGCCGGTCAGCGATATGGTATTTAACTGAAGTGCGCAGCCGTAGCTTTGAATGATACGCAACTGATCAATATCCACATAGCCATATCTTTCGGGATGCGCCAGGATAGGCTTATAGCCCAACTCCTTCATTCTTTCAATAATGGCATACAGGTTAGGGGGCATACTGATGAACGAAAGTTCAAAAAGTACATAATTGTCGCCCATGGTCATCAACTTATGTGAGTTGATGCGCCCTTCAAACGTTTCGTCGAAATAATGCTCGGCGGCAGCTTCAACTTCAATATCGATATTTTCCTTTACGAGTTCAGCTTTAAGTATTTTAAGGGCGGCGCCTATGGTTTCGGCATTGTTTTTATAATAATCCGCCATGATGTGCGGTGTGGCTATTATTTTTTTAATGCCCAGCGCCATCATCTTCCTGATCAGGAAAATGGATTCCTGCGGGTTTTGGGCACCGTCATCGATTCCCGGCAGCACATGCGAGTGCATATCCACCATGATCTTCTCGTAGTTGAAGGTTATCTCTTTTTTCTTCTCTTCCTTCTTTTTAAATAAACCGAACATCCTTAGCGATTAGTATACTGTTCATTATAATATTGCTGGTAATGTCCCGATGTAACATCATTCAACCATTCCTCATTGGCCAGGTACCAGTCGACCGTTTTTTCCAGGCCTTCTTCAAAAGTAATGCCGGGTGTCCAATCCAGGTCATTTTTAAGTTTTGAAGCATCAATGGCATACCTTAGATCATGCCCGGCACGATCTGTTACAAAAGTGATCAGCTTCGCAGATTCACCTTCGGGCCTTCCCAATTTCTCATCTAATATACGACATAACAACCGTATCAGATCGATGTTTTTCCATTCATTATGACCGCCAATATTATAGGTCGACCCTGGCTTTGCCTGGTGAAATATCACATCGATGGCACGGGCATGATCTTCGACCCACAGCCAATCACGAACATTTTCGCCTTTCCCATACACCGGGACGGGCTTATTTTGCTTAATGTTGTTAATAGCAAGTGGTATCAGCTTCTCGGGAAAGTGAAAAGACCCGTAATTATTTGAGCAATTGGAGATTACAGTATTCAACCCGTAAGTGTCAAAATAAGCTCTCACAAAATGATCAGAGCTTGCTTTTGATGCGGAATAAGGGGAATGCGGATCATAGGCAGTCTCTTCGGTAAACATACCATTTTCGCCCAGGCTGCCATAAACCTCGTCGGTTGAAACGTGATAAAAGCGCGTTTCATCATAGCGGCCTTTCCAGCTGTTACGTGCAGCAGTCAGCAGGCTTACCGTGCCTACCACATTGGTCATTACAAATTCAAGCGGGTTGGTGATAGAGCGGTCAACATGCGATTCAGCCGCGAGGTGAATGATCGCGTCCGGTTGTTCTGTTTCGAAGAGGTTACTGATGAACTCTGTATCAACAATATCGCCTTTGATAAACCTGTAATTGGGTTTATTTTCGATATCCCTGAGGTTGGCCAGGTTACCCGCGTATGTCAGTTTATCAAGATTGATGATCGTATAATCCGGATAAGTATTTACAAAACGACGCACTACATGCGACCCGATAAATCCGGCCCCGCCCGTAATAATTATCTTCTTCATAATGGATTACCCGCTATATATTTTTCCCAGGCCCAGGCTGAGGACATCATTGTATCGATCCCTAACACTGCTTTCCAGTGCAGCTGCTCCGCTGATTTGGAAACATCGCCCCAAACTTTCTCGATATCACCCTCACGTCGCGGGCCAATTTCATAATTTAGTTTTACGCCGGTTACGCGCTCAAAAGCATTAATTATTTCAAGTACAGAATTGCCTGTGCCTGTGCCTATATTAAATACATCATACCCTGCAAAATGGTTGCTTTCCATTAACTTCAATGCGGCCACATGTGCTTTAGCGAGGTCAACTACGTGGATGTAATCCCTTACGCAGCTGCCGTCAGGCGTACTATAATCATCACCAAAAACGGTGATCTTTTCGCGTTTGCCAATGGCTGTTTGGGTAATGAAAGGCACCAGGTTTTGAGGAACCCCAATAGGCAATTCGCCTATCAACGCCGTATCATGAGCGCCGACAGGATTAAAATACCGCAGCGCGATCACTTTATAACTGCTGCCCGAAGCTATCATATCCCTCAGTATTTCCTCGGCTATTTGCTTGGTATTGCCATAAGGCGATTCGGCAGGCTTTACCGGGGCGCTTTCATCAACCGGTAAATGATCGGGTTGCCCATAAACGGTACAGCTTGATGAAAAAACAAAATTCACTGGCTTGCCCGAATAGGCATACAGCAAATTGATCAAGGAATAGATATTATTGCGATAATACTTTAAAGGCAGCTTTACCGATTCGCCCACGGCTTTTGAAGCCGCGAAATGGATGACACCGGCGATACCAGGCTCGGCAGTTGCCAGGCTGATCACACCAGCCTCATCACACAAATCAAGTTGGTGAAATACCGGCCTTTTGCCGGTTATCTTCGTGATCTGATCTAATATCTTAATATTAGAGTTAGATAAGTCATCTACTATTACCGGTTCATAACCCGCACTAATCAGTTCGACCACTGTATGCGAACCAATATATCCCAAGCCCCCGGTAACCAATATTTTTGCCATTATAGTTTATTGTAATAGGTAAAATCTTTATGCTGGATCTCTTTTTCAGGAAGCGATTTGAAATATTCATAAGTGATCTTCAACCCTTCACTTCTCGATATTTTGGGCTCCCATCCTAATATTTCCCTCGCTTTTGTAATATCCGGGCGACGTTGTTTAGGGTCATCTGTCGGCAAAGGTAAACTAACCAGTTGCTGATCGGTTCCCGTAAGCTTTATGATCTCTTCTCCAAACTGCCGGATGGTGATCTCGTCCGGGTTGCCAATATTCACCGGCTGTGCATAGTCGCTGAAAAGCAAGCGGTAAATACCTTCTACCAGGTCGTCAACATAACAAAACGAACGGGTTTGTGAGCCGTCGCCGAATACGGTTAATGGCTCGCCGCGTAAAGCCTGGCCAATGAAAGCAGGCAAAACACGCCCGTCATTCAGGCGCATGCGCGGCCCGTAGGTATTGAATATACGCACGATCCTCGTCTCAAGCCCATGAAAGGTATGATAAGCCATCGTAATGGCCTCCTGGAAACGCTTGGCTTCGTCATATACCCCGCGTGGCCCCACTGGATTCACATTGCCCCAATATTCTTCGGGCTGAGGGTTAACATTCGGGTCGCCATAAACTTCAGATGTGGAGGCGATAAGCATCCTTGCTTTTTTTGCAAAGGCCAATCCCAAAAGGTTGTGCGTACCTAACGATCCTACTTTTAATGTTTGGATCGGTATCCTCAAATAGTCGATAGGACTGGCAGGGGATGCAAAATGCAGGATATAATGCAAATCACCCGGAACGTGCACAAATTTGGAAACGTCGTGCTGGTAAAACTCAAAATTCTCCAGTTTAAATAAATGCTCAATATTGCGGAGGTCGCCAGTGATCAGATTATCCATGCCGATAACATGGAAATCTTCTTTAATAAACCTGTCGCATAAGTGTGAGCCTAAAAAGCCGGCGGCGCCGGTTATCAATACACGTTTGCGGTATATCATTTATTATTCAATTACTTTTCTGCCGATACTGTTGTAATAAAACCCGCAATCTATCATCTTTTGCAGGTCATACAAATTCCGGCCGTCAAAAATAACTTTATTTTTCAGTAGATTTTCAACCTGGTCAAAATCAGGTGTACGGAACACTGACCATTCGGTAACGATCAGCAAGGCATCAGCATCAGGCAGTACTTCGTATTGATTTGAACCGTAGCTGATCTTATCACCCAAAATTGCTTTTACGTTATTCATTGCTTCGGGATCAAAAACAGAAACGCTGGCTCCTGCTTTCAGTAATTCATCGATCACATACAATGCCGGTGCTTCGCGGATATCATCAGTTTCAGGTTTAAAGGCCAAACCCCACATCGCGAATTTTTTCCCCTTGATATCGCCTTTAAAGTATTTCTTTACTTTTTCAACCAGTACTTTTTTCTGTATCTCGTTAACCTTCATTACCGAGTTCAGTATCTTGAAGTCGTAAGCATTTTCCTCTGCTGATTTGGCTAAAGCCTGCACATCCTTTGGAAAGCAGCTACCACCATAACCAATGCCTGAGAACAGGAAACGTTTGCCGATACGGTCATCCGCACCTATACCGCGCCTTACCATATCCACGTCGGCGCCTACTATTTCGCAAAGGTTGGCGATCTCGTTCATGAAAGATATTTTAGTAGCCAGGAAGGAGTTAGCTGCATATTTGGTCAGTTCTGACGAACGCTCATTCATAAATATCAAGGGGTTGCCCTGCCTTACATATGGCGAATAAATTTCGGTCATTAATTTGCGGGCCCGCTCATCCATCGTGCCAATCACCACGCGATCGGGTTTCATAAAATCATCCACCGCAACGCCTTCCCGCAAAAATTCGGGGTTTGATACCACAGCAAAATCAACATCGGTATTGGCCTTTAAAACAGCAGATACTTTATCGGCGGTACCAACCGGAACAGTCGATTTAGTAACGATCACCTTATATTCGGTGATCAGTTTGGCTATATCTTTAGCCGCGCCCAATACATAGCTCAGGTCGGCAGAGCCGTCACCACCCGGAGGAGTCGGCAACGCCAGAAATATAATTTTTGCTTCTTTTATGGCTTCAGCCAGGTTGCTGGTAAAGTGCAGCCGGCCCTGGTTTATATTCCGGTGAAATAAAAGCTCGAGGCCGGGCTCATAAATGGGGAGCTGCCCATTCTTCATCATTTCAACCTTTTTTTCGTTTATATCAACGCAAATAACCTGGTTTCCGGTTTCAGACAAACAAGTACCGGTAACCAGTCCTACATATCCTGTACCTACTACAGCAACTTTCATAGTGTAAATTGTTTTTTCGTTTTATAATCTGTTTTTCATTGGCGCTCAAGAGGGCTTCGCCGTTTTTAATGGATATGAAGCTATGGTGGCTAATTATTTTTAATGTGGGCGCCATGAGGTTTCATACCTATTTATGTTTTTATTGTTATTACTTTTATCCCCGACGAAGGTAAGAATTTCAAATTCAATGTTGCTGATTTATAACCTAATAGTTAGAATTTATTTCATTTTGATATTTTTTGCTTCTTTTTTTAATAAAAAAGCAAAATTTTGGACCAATGGCCGAAAAAATACTAACTATCAAAATTACCCCAAAAGTGCCTGGTTTCACTTCGCATCACTCGGCGAATTTGAACAGGGATTGCCTGTATTGATCAAATTCCGAGAGCTGCACCCGGGCTTGCCGACCGTTATAACGTTTTTTTCGCCCTCGGGTTTCGAGATCAGGAAAAATACCCCGTATGCCGATGCTGTTTATTACCTGCCATTGGATACCGCGCATAATGCCCGCGTGTTTATTGATGCCATACAACCCACTATAGCAGTTTTTACTAAGTATGAATACTGGTATCATTTTTTTAATGAATTGCACCGGCGCGACATTCCCTTGTACATCATTTCCGGCATTTTCAGGCCCGGACAGATATTTTTTAAATGGTATGGCGGGCTGCACCGGGAGATGCTGACTTTTGTTACCCGCTTTTTTGTGCAGGATGAGGATTCAAAACAAATGCTGCAAACATTAAATATCGATAAGGTAACCGTTAGCGGAGATACCCGTTTTGACAGGGTATGGGCCAATGCGCAACAGCCGAAATCAATTGCGGGAGTCAATGAATTTAAAAACGGGCATAAGCTATTTATTGCTGGCAGCTCCTGGCGGCAGGATGAGCAATTGATTGCAGAGTTGGTAAAAGAGCATGCAAACTGGAAATTCATTTTTGCCCCGCACGAGATCAGCGAGGAGAAAATGGACAACCTTGTCAATTCATTGCCTGCAAATACAATAAAATATTCACAACTCACCACTCACCACTCATTGCTCACCACTCATCAAACTTTAATCATCGACAACATCGGCATGCTATCCTCCCTTTATCAATATGCCAACATTGCTTACATCGGCGGCGGTTTCGGTGCGGGGATACATAATACATTGGAGGCAGCGGCTTTCGGCCTGCCGGTGATCTTCGGGCCGAAGTACGATAAGTTTAAAGAGGCGAAGGATTTGATCGCATTGCAGGGCGGGTTTAGTGTCGATGATGAGGAAGGGTTGAAAAAGGTATTTACTTTCTTGACCGAAGATGAAAAACGATATCAGTCTACCAGTGAAAAAGCAAAAAACTACGTAAAGGATCATACCGGGGCTACGGAAACTATCATGGGTTATTTAATAAATCCTTAATATTGCCTGCTATGGGCTTTTTACAAATTCCCGGTTTGGGTAAGGTGCATTTTCATGAATACGGCAGCGGCGATAAGCCCATGCTGGCCTTTCATGGATATGGCATGACGGGGAAGCAGTTCCATGTCCTTAAAAACTCCATCTTAACCGACTATCATGTTTACGGCTTCGACCATTTTTTTCATGGCGAGAGCAAACTGGATAACTGGACAGAGCAGCAGATTATAGAAGGGATGCCCAAAGCAATGGTTCGTGCTTATTTGGACGAATGGTTTAAGCAATATGGCAAACAGCGTGTATCCCTGATGGCTTATTCCATTGGCGCTAACCTCGCGCTGATATTGGTTGAAGAATATCCTGATCTGATCGACGAGATCATCTTAATGGCGCCTGATGGTTTATCAGTCAATAAAGGGTTCCACTTTTTATCGCATCAGTCCATAGGGAAGTATTTTTTCAGGCGAACTACGAAAAGCAAATGGCTTACGCCTGCCCTGCTAAGGAATTTAAAAAGGGCCGGGTTTATTGATGAGAGTTTGTACACCATTGCCTATAATGAAATTGATACTGAACAAAAGCGGCACGATGTATATTATACCTTAAATTTGATCAAACAACTAAAGCCGGATATTCCAAAAATTGTGCAGCTGATCAATCAATATCATATTAAATGCAGGCTGATATTTGGCAGGGATGATAAGCTGTTTCCAAAATCAGGAGCTATCCCATTTATTAAATTGCTGGATGCAGCCGAAGTACATGAGGTGCCATTGGGCCATTGGTTGGTTACACCCGCATTGGACGAATACCTGCAAAAACAAACCGTATGATCCCTCAGCGCCGCAAAGCATTTGTTCACAAACTGTTTATGCCCTACCTGGCCTACCGGATGCGCAGGGCGTTCAACGTTTTCAAACATGATGAAGTGGAGATCATGCCAGGGCATTCCATACTGTTGCTATGTAATCATTTTAGCTGGTGGGACGGCTTTTGGGCCGGGCAATTGGCGCACACTTACCTGCACCGTGATTTTTACATCATGATGCAGGAAGACCATATTCAAAAAAGAATGTTCTTCAATTGGCTTGGTGGGTTTTCTATTAACCGGCAATCAAAGGGGGTGGTAAAATCATTGCAATATGCCGCCGGACTGCTCGATGATCCGAAAAACCTGGTAACCGTTTTCCCACAGGGTGCCCTGGTGTCCAATCATTCCGAAGAAATAAACATCGAGCGGGGCATCGATTACATCGTTAAAAAAATAAAGGGCGATTGCCAGATCATCTATTATTCGGCATTCGTTGAATATTTTGAAAGCCTGAAACCCTCCGTCTATATCCATTTCCTCAACTGCGGCACCAATCACGATTTTGATTATGAAAAGGTGAAGGCGATGATCAACGCTCATCACAAAAAAGCGTTGAAAGACCAGGTGAATGCAGCGCATTAGCTATTTAAAAAAATTGCCGTAAATTTGCAGCGATATGGGCGATTACAATTTACAGGTTACCATTGACCAGGATTCCGGCTTTTGCTTTGGGGTAGTGTATGCTATTGACATGGCTGAGGACATTCTTGCGGAGGACGGCTACCTGTATTGCCTGGGTGATATCGTGCATAATGATGAGGAGGTGGAACGGCTTAAAGCCAAAGGCTTACGCATTATTGAGCATGAGGAGCTGAAGAACCTGCACAACGAAAAGGTACTGATCCGTGCCCATGGCGAAGCGCCTGAAACTTACCGCCTGGCTTTGGAAAACAACATTATGTTGATCGATGCCTCTTGCCCGGTAGTTTTAAAGCTACAGAACCGGATCAAAACCTCGCATGATAGCAATGAAAAAATATTGATCTTCGGCAAGCACGGCCATGCAGAAGTGATAGGTTTGCAAGGTCAAACTAATAATGAAGGGTTGGTTTTCCAGGATATCGCCGAGTTGGATAGTGCAGAATTGCCTCATAATATCACTTTATACAGCCAGACCACTAAGAGCACCGAGAAATTTTACCAGATAAAGGATGAACTCATTTCGCGCGGATACGAGGTAAAGGCGAATGATACCATCTGCCGCCAGGTATCCAACCGGGATAAAGATTTGCCTGCCTTTGCAGTTAAATTCGATAAGATCGTATTTGTTTCGGGCCGCAAATCATCCAATGGCAAGGTGCTGTTCGAGGTTTGCAAGAAACATAACCCTGATACTTATTTTATCTCATCTCCTGATGAATTGAATGTTTCCATGTTCGCCCCCGGCGACAAAGTGGGTATAGCCGGTGCTACTTCAACTCCTTTATGGCTGATGGAGCAAGTTAAGGCTCAGTTGGAAAAATACTAAGTCCAGCCCCCTCTAAATCTCCCCCTGTAGGGGAGACTTTTTATATTCCTCTTAAAAATATTCATTTATTCGTAATTATTCCCCGTTCAGGGGGTTAGGGGGCTAAATTTATTTTACTTTTGCCCCGGTAACTATTATGGGCAAAAAGGGAGTTTTATTGATCAATTTGGGCACGCCTGACAGTCCCTCGACATCAGATGTGCGGAAGTATTTGCGGGAGTTTTTGATGGACCCGAGGGTGATCGACATCAATGCATTTTCACGTACACTCCTGGTAAAAGGCATTATCGCTCCTACCCGGGGACCAAAATCAGCTAAATTATACCAGAAAATCTGGGATGATAAAACTGGCTCGCCCCTATTACATTATAGCAAATTGCAAAAGAAACTATTGCAGGAAAAGCTTGGTGATGATTATATGGTTGAACTGGCGATGCGCTACCAAAGCCCTTCCATTGAATCAGCATTGGAGCGGTTTAAAACAGCGATGGTTGATAATATACAGGTGATTCCACTGTTTCCGCAGTATGCCTCTGCAAGTACCGGGTCTGTTTATGAAAAAGTGATGGGATTGGTCGCCAAATGGCCTACCAGTCCTAATATTTCCTTTATCAATTCGTTTCATGATAATGAACTGATGATAGAAACCTTTGCCGAAAATGCCTGGAAATACAACCCCAGCACTTATGATCATATCCTGTTCAGCTTCCACGGCTTACCGCAAAGGCAATTGATCAAATCAGACCATACCCATCAGCATTGCTTAAAATCTGCTGATTGCTGCCAGACCTTAACTGATGTCAATAAATTTTGTTATTCGGCGCAATCATATCATACGGCAAAATTGATCGCAGAAAAACTAAATATTCCCAAAGAGAAATATACCATTTGCTTTCAGTCGCGCCTGGGCAGTGATCCGTGGGTGCAACCCTACACAAGCGAAATTGTAGCCAAACTGGCTAAAGAAGGTAAAAAACGACTGCTGGTATTTTGCCCGGCTTTTGTTGCCGATTGTTTGGAAACCGTTTATGAGGTAACTACTGAATATGGCGACGAGTTTAAAGCCTTAGGCGGTGAGCATGTGCAATTGGTAGAAAGCTTAAACGATTCACCTAAGTGGATCGAAGCTTTGGAGAAGATGGTCAGATAGATCATTTCTAAATATACTGTAAAGCATATTTCATAAAATTGCTGGTCAACCCAAAGTCCTCCGTGCCTTTACGGCGAATAAAGTAGAAATCACGAGTGATCTTTAATCCCTCAACAGGAACTTCAACCAAATCACCTTCGGCCAACTGGCGAACTATAGACGGCCGGGGCATAAAGCCAAGGCATTGATCGGCCAATAAAAAATTCTTTAAGGCCTCCGTTCCGCCGAGGCGTATTTTTACCAGCAGGTCGGCCGGTTTGATATGGTGATCAGAC
>Ga0105237_10000463_pt1 | contig 57508 bp, 44 predicted proteins | sample KBSC24metaG_FD_81520 | JGI IMG/M metagenome (GOLD analysis project Ga0105237, IMG submission 81520) | Corn rhizosphere microbial communities from Kellogg Biological Station, Michigan, USA - KBS C2-4 metaG | ecosystem: Host-associated > Plants > Roots > Rhizosphere > Soil | place: Michigan, USA... | reverse complement strand
GTTTTGGGCAAAAAATACTTACCGAAGATGGTCTCTTTTTATGTCTCAACAAGAGCGATTTTTTATGTCTCAACAATAACGGAAAAACAAAATGAGCCATCCCAAAATTCGGGATGACTCATCTTTCGCCGGAATACCCATGGTATGGTCAGGCCATGATTGGCCGGCGTCAGCCTACTGCACAGACGCCTGCAGCAGCTCTGCGGTGGCTTCTGTGAACGCGATGGGGTCGTTCAGTTCAGCGCCTTCGGCGAGCATGGCGTTGCCGGCGAGGACTCTGGCGTATGCCGCGAGGTGTGCATCGTCAGGGTTTGCGGTGACGCGCTGAAGCAGCCCCTGGGAGATCGGGTGCTTGGGGTTGATCTCAAGGATACGGCGGCGCTTCTGCACGCCGCCTTGGGCCTGCTGCATCAGCTTCTCCATCCACGGGCTTGCCTCGTGCTCGTCCACCGTGAGACAGGCGGGCGATTTTGTGAGGCGTGTGGAGATCTGGGCGCGCTTGATTTCGCCGCTGAGTGTCTTCTCCAAGTATTCGAGAAGGGGCTTGTACTCGGTCTTGAGCTCTTCGACATTCGTCTCGTCGTCGCTGTCCTTCAGATCCAGCGCTCCCTTGGCGGCTGACTTCAGCTTCTTGCCCTGATAGTCATTGACATGATGCAGGACGAACTCGTCCACGGGGTCGGTCAGGAACAGGACTTCATAGCCCTTGGCGTTGAGGGCTTCCAGGTGTGGGGAGCGCTCAAGCAGCGTGCGCGATTCGCCGGTGATGTAGTAGATGTCCTTCTGATCTTCCGCCATGCGCTCCGCATAGGAGTTCAGCGTGGTCAGCGCCTCGGGATCCTGTGAGGAGTTGAACTGGAGCAGCGGCAGGAGGCGGTCTTTGTTATCGTAGTCCGAGCCGACACCTTCTTTCAGAGCGCGGCCGAACTGCGCCCAGAACTTGTTGTAGAGCTCGGGATCATTGGACTGCATGGACACCAGAGAATCGAGCACCTTTTTTGTGAGCCATTTGCCGATCTTCTTAACGTGGCTGTCCTGCTGGAGATGCTGACGCGAGATATTGAGGGGAAGCTCGCCGGCATCGACAACGCCCCGGATAAAGCGCAGGTAGGAAGGGAGTAGATTTGCGGACTTCTCCGCAATCAACACCTGTTTGGCATAGAGGCGCAGGCCAACATCCGGGTCCTGGTAGTAAAGATCCATCGGCGCGCGCGACGGGATGAAGAGGAGAGAGTGATACTCGCTCAGCCCTTCGGCCTTAGAGACGATCGTCTTGAGCGGCGCCTCGAAGTCGTGGGTGAGGTGCTTATAGAACTCCTCGTAGTCCTTGGGGTCGACTTCGGACTGCGAGCGGATCCAGAGAGGCCGCATGGAGTTGAGCGTCTTATCCTCAAGCACGACCTTGGGTTCGGCATCCGGCAGAGGCTGGCCGTTCTCGTCACGCTCAACTTCTTCGTGCCGCTCCAGGAATTTGATGGGGTATGGAATGAAATCCGAGTGGCGGTGCACGATGTCAGAGACGCGCCAGGCCTGAGTGTAATCTTCCAAGCCCAATTCTGCATCCACAGGACGCAGGTGCAGCGTCACGGTCGTTCCGCGGCCGGCGCGCTCGGCTTCGGTTACGGTGAAGAAGCCGTCGGCTGTCGACTCCCACTGCCAGGCTTCCTTCTCTCCGGCGCGGCGTGTTACAACAACGACTCGATCCGCGACCATGAAGGCCGAGTAGAAACCGACACCGAACTGCCCGATCAAATCCTCGCTGGAATCGCCCTGGCCGGATTCCCTGATCTTCTTGCGAAGCTCCTTGGTGCCGGACCGAGCGATCGTGCCGAGGTTGCGAGTTACTTCATCGTGCGTCATACCGATGCCGGTATCGCTGATCGTGATGGTTCGGGCGTCGGGGTCGACGTCGACCCGTATTTCCATCCGGTCATCGTCCCCCTTAAGCTCCGGCGCGCTGAGCGCCTCGTAGCGCAGCTTGTCGAGAGCGTCGGACGCGTTGGATATGAGTTCTCGGAGGAAGATCTCCCGGTCTGTGTAGAGCGAGTAGATCATCAAATCCAAAAGGTCTTTCGTTTCAGCTTGAAACGCCTGTACTTCCGGTTGTGCCATTATTGCTGCTTCAATTCCTTAAATTCGAGTTTTGCGCTTATTATTATGTAATACTTCGGACCACGTTGACAAGGGGCTTGGCAAGCCTATACGACTTCTACTTCATGCTCTTTATGGATCGATGAGCAAAGCGCCCAGACCAGATATACGACATCGTCCTTGAAGACGTCGTCATGGCCTCCGCCGGCCGCTACGGGACCTTCGAAGATGATGCGGCTTGCGTCGAGGTTCACGATGAACGGCTTCACACCTGTCAGCGGTTCAATCAGCGGCGGATGAACCAGAGACGCAAAAATCCCGCCTTTGCCCAGCACGTCGGGCTTGCGCCCCGCTGCGCCCACTGAAAAGAGGCCGACTGAGCCGGCGGCCATACGGCCCTTGTTCGACAATGGGTAATAGAAACCGTTGGCTGTATCGTAACTGGAGTAAATACAGGCCAGGAGGCCGGTAATCTCGGGATCGTCGCCGTCGACCATGCCTGATGCGCCGCTGTACCATGTCGACGCAATCGCAGCCTCAACGAGGACCTGCGATTCGATCCTGACCTGAGTATTCCGCTTGAAGTAATCGACAATATTCGAGATTACCAGACCGCCGAAACTGTGACCGATCAGATGGATGCGCGCCCTGCCGGGGCGGCCAGCCTCGATGGTTTTCAGGATGCCTGCCAGATCCTTGCCCGCATCCCAGCCGGCCTCCACACCGCGCACCTGCATTGTATAAAATGCCAGCTGCGCTTGAAGGGCGGCAGCCCATCCGCGGACACTGCTGTCTTTGGCGACTGCGTGGGTGAGCATATCGCCCGGATCGTTTGCCAACTTTGCCAGGGCTGCACGAATTGTTGCCATTGCAGACCCGGGAACACTGCCGTTGGCCGTGCGCTCATTGAACAGCCCCACCGCAGTTCGTTTATTGCCAATCGCCGTCGCAATGATCAGAGAGATAATGATCCACCCAGCATAGATGAGATGATAAGGACCGATGTCCGGCAGGGCCAGTGCAATGAGAGGCAGCCAGAACGGCTCAAAAACATAGGTTAGAAGCGAATATATCAAGAGTGGAAATAGCGCCGGGATCTGAAGGAGCGTCCACCCGGCTACCGCAGCGATCGGCAGACTTTTCGCCCCCTCATCTTCTCTCTCATCGTATCTCCACGCGATCACAGCTTTTAATATCAGCCATCCGATCGCGGCAGACGCAATTGAGAATATCGCAAACTGAACAACGACGCTCAGGGCCAATAACGGGCCGCAGATGGAATTGATAGCGCTACCGACCGATCCTGCCCATGCTTTCGCGATCATTGCTCCGGCCGCCTGGAACTTGCCGTTAAAGCTGGAAATGATCGCCACAAGCCCTGCCGTGCCGATGGCGAAATTGATCAGGGCTGAAATGGCTTGAGCAGGCTGCATGAACGCTCCGGGCTGCTCGGACTGATCCATGAGCACACGAGCCGCCTTGGACTCATCATAACATCGCCACGCCATGCAGATCAGTTCCGGCAGAACATCCCCCGGCTCGGCAGCAGTCAACGTGTCCCGCAGCCGGCACACACTCGGCATTTTGACAGCAAGTTCGTCGGCCTTCTTTTTCAAATTGGGCGGCAGTTTAGACAGGCCAGGAGAACCCGTGTATGTAAAGATCTCGTACAGATCTTCAAGCAGGTTGAGGAGACCCGCTTGAGCTGATTCCATGGTTGAGTGATGCTCACTCCCAACCGGATCGAACGCGGTGAGCGCCGCGGCAATGAACGCATCCTTGTCGCGGCGGCCGCTGGGATCGACCATGGAATCTTCGCCGGGGTCCGAATGCCAGTGCAGGCATATAAAAAAGGGCTTAAAGCCTTTTGGAGCATTAAGCCTGTCGCGGCGCAGCAACCCGATAAAACGGGAGACCAACCGGTCGTAAGCCGAGATCGCGACGAAAAAGTTTCGGTGCCATCCGTGGCTCAGGACAAAGATATCGGTAGGCTGTTTCTTTTCCAGCGCCTCAATGATCGTGTCTCTTTGCTGCCTGCAGCGCTCCCTGGCCTGAGCAGCCATAACGATCGCTTTTTCAGCTAGTTCAGCGCGAGATTTGCCGATGCCTATGGGGTTCGAGGCAAGTTTAGCTGCCTCATGGCGTCCGGGCTCAGGGCGCGGCAAAACTGTCAGCATATAGTAAGGGCGCGACCTCTGGACGCTGTCCGCATTGGGCCAATAGCGGTCGTCGACCCCCACATCGACATCGGAATCGAGATCCATTCCGCCCGACTGCTGCTCAAACTCCCGCATTGCCTCCTTGGTGTGCGGTCCTTCCACACCATCGATCTGTCTGTGGTAGAACCCGAGCGTTTGTAACTTGCGTTGTTTCTCTTTGATCTCCATGGATTTGCGGCTCCTCAGGCTGTATGACACAGATTACAATTTTGACGCTGTGCCGCTGCCCTATGTGAATGCAGAGCTATACAATTTGAGCATTGCACAAATCGGAGCCGTTATAAGCGATCGATCACAAATATTGTCGATCTCCGAATTTAAGCCGTTGGGCCCTCCCCTTCCTCAACCGGCCGCGGCCCCAGACGATCGCGATCATTCATGAAATTCCAGGCCCTATCGTAATCGATACTTCCATTGCGGTAAAGACCCAGTAAGCTATCGTCCATGGTGCACATGCCTTCGCCGCGCCCTGCCTCGATAGCAAGGTTGAGGTCTATTTTGCCTTCGTCGATCAAACGGCGAATGCGTGAGTTGACGATCATGATCTCGTGCGCGGCGACACGTCCGAAGCCCCCTGCGCGAGGAACCAGACGCTGTCCGATAATCGCGTTCAGGCTGCGCGCGATCATCGACTGCATTGTCTCACGAGCATCGGGGAACGACTCGATCATCCTTCTGACAGCCTCAGACACGGAGTCAGCATGTATTGTGGAGAAGACCAGGTGCCCGGTCTCCGCCAGAGCAAGCGCGATGCGAAGCGCCTCGGGAGTGCGTATCTCGCCGACAAGGATAACATCGGGATCGGACCGGAAAGCGGATAATCCTCCTTGCTCGAAGCTCTCCAGATCGGTCCCCACTTCACGCTGGCTGATCAGGCTCGTCTTACTGGTGTGAAGGTATTCGATCGGTTCCTCGATCGTAAATATCCGCTCCCTTCGTTCGATGTTAATGGTTTCGATCATCGATGCCGTTGTGGTGGATTTGCCGCTTCCTGTCGCTCCGACGACAAGTATCAGTCCCCGCTTTTGCTGGGTAAATCTCCGGAATGTAACCTCGGTTTCCGGCGGAAAGAGCTGCGAGAGCGTTGGGATATTCACGGGAATTACTCGGAGCGAGGCGCTTACCCCGTTGAGATCCCAGAATATACAGGCCCGGAACCGGCGAGCCTCGCCATAGCGCTCGCTCACAAAGCTGTCGGATACGACGGACGTGTGAATATCCTGTTTATCTTTGAGCGCTGCCATTTGCTTCGCGGAGAGAAAGGGTTCGAACAGTTTCGCGACGGCTTCTCTCTCCAATATTTCCGTGTCGCCTTCAACGGGTATAAGCCGGCCATCAGCGCGAATTACCGGAGCATGCGCGGCCACGAGATGCAGATCGGACGCATTGCGTTCGACAAGTTCTTTCAACAATTCCATCAGTGCCATGTGAGTTTTCCTTTTAGACGAGCTGATACGGTTTCGAATATCTTCCCGGCGCGTCAGAGAGCGTCAGGGATGTGCCGCGCCTAACAATCTCGGCAGGGCGCTTTGCGAGCTCGTACCTCAGTGCGGCAACCTCTTCGCGCAGAGCCTGCATCTCCTGCCGCATCAGACGCATCTCCGCCGCCAGATCAACAGACGGCGTGTCATCGATCGCATTGCCGATGCTGGCCCACAGATCAATCGGCACGGGCGCCGGAGACACCACCGCGCTTTCCCGAAGCGCCCGGTATTCATCGAACACTTTGGCGCAATGCTCACATCCCTTGAGATGCGCTTCAACGCGAGCTGTGTCTGTGGCTGTTAATTCTCTATCGAGCAAAGCCGCTAACAGCGGACGGATTTCATCGCATTCAATCATTCACTTCTCCTTCGAGCCATGGCCGCAGCTCTTTTCTCAACGCTTCGGAAGCTGCAGACTTACGCGATGCCACCGTTCCATGCGGGCATCCGAGGACTTCCGCAATCTCTTGATATGTCATGCCGTCGAATTCGCTGAGCACAAAGACCACACGCTGTGTTTCCGGGAGACGCAGAAGCGCCAGGTCGAGCGCCTCATGAAGGGCGCCGGCAAACGCGGACGCTTCGCAAGTTGATGCTGCAGGAACGTCATCGTCGATCCGCACATGGTTCCAGTTCTTGTTGGCGCGAACATAGTCGATGCACGCGCTCCGGACGATGCGGAGCAGATAGGCGGTGACAGCTCCTTGCGGAGTGTATCGATCGCGCGACTGCCAGAGGCGAATAAGCGTGTCCTGTACAATGTCTCCGGCAGCATCCCGGTCGCCGACCATGCGGTAAGCAAAGCGATACAGCCGCTCCTGGTGGTTTTTAACCACATGAGCAAATGCATTCTTATCCCCCTGCATGGCGCGGATCATGAAATCGTCGTCCAAGGTGCGTGTCTCCACAGTGGTAAACGCAGATAAGTGGGAAAGAATTCGGTGAAGCGGAATCTTTTATTTGGACAAATGCGCGCAGCAATCTGTGTTGACAGGCGAAACCGGACATCTTATAATGATCATGAGTTAGCGAACCGGTTCGGTAGCAGGGTAAAATCGTTGGTATCTTATGACTACAATTAGAGATGTTGCAAAAGCGTGCGGGGTTTCTGTCGCCACCGTCTCAGGTGTGCTGAACAATACCCCCAGCGCTGCGGGGCCTGAAACGCGCGAACGGGTGCTGGACATGATCCAGCAGATGAATTACTCGCCCAATGCCGTGGCGCGCGGTCTCAGTCACCGGCGCATGAATACGATCGGCGTCGTGATGGACTACAGCGGCTGGGGATCTCTTATCTCGGACCAACACCTCGGTCCGATTATAGACGGCATCGTCTCCCAGAACTCCCGGACACGGCAAAAAACTCTCCTCTATACCGAGCCCTGGGGGGATGCGATCGCGAATATCCCTGCTTTTACCGACGGTATCTGCGACGGCCTCCTCTTGATCGTGCCGATGGTTCCGGACGAGTTCTTTACCAAGCTTGTTCAGCGAAATACTCCCTTTGTTATCATCGGCGACTACCGGACGGAACCCGATCTTACGGCAGTCGATGTCGATAACGTTGAAGCCGGACAGCAGATTACGAGCTACCTGGCCTGCCTGGGTCATAAGCGCATCGCCATGCTGCGGGGCGATGCAGCCCACCAGAGTTCGCGCTTCCGTGCCCTGGGTTACCAAGAGGCGCTGCAGGAATGCGGGTATGAATATGATGCGGATCTCGATCTGCAAGGGGGCTACAATCCGGAGGCCGGATATGAGTGCGCCATTCAGCTGCTGGACCTGCCGCCGGCGTCGCGCCCGACCGCGATGTTCTGCGGGGACGACAGGATCGCACTCGGGGCTCTGGACGCATTGAAGCAGCGCGGCGTTCGTGTCCCCCAGGAGATGTCCGTTGTCGGCATCAATAACAGCCTTGAGGGTATCAACCGCGAGATCCCCCTGACATCGCTGCGACAGCCGGGCCAGGAGATCGGGGAAAGGGCTGTCGATCTGCTGCGATCGCAAATCACAGGCGCCGAAAAACCGGGATTGAAGGTCGCTCTGCCAGGCGAACTCATTATTCGAGGCACTTCAGCGCCACCGGGATAATCTTTGTTGAAAATCAATATTGACAGATATAAAAGAACGTCATATAATGTTCAAGAGCTAACCGAACCGGTTTGGTAAATATCCGCAAACAAACAGGAATATTTACTCAATATATTATCTATGCCGCAGTATCAGCGGATCAGCGCTAACCGAACCGATTTGGTAATGTCATTGCATATCTGTTTACAGTTATACTTGAAAGGATCGACGCCATCATGAAGGCAAAAGGTTTTACTCTTATTGAATTACTCGTTGTGATAGCTATTATAGCGATTCTCGCCGCAATCCTCTTCCCCGTCTTTGCAAAGGTTCGCGAAAAGGCCCGCCAGACCAGCTGCGCCAGCAACATGAAGCAGATCGGATTGGCCGTCATCCAGTACACGCAGGACAACGACGAGAAGTATCCTGCCCGTCAGTACCATGGCAGCAACTCCGACACCTGGCGGATCAGCGTTTTTCCCTATGTCAAGGCGACTGGCGTATTCGCCTGCCCTTCCAATCCCAGCGGAACCGTGAAAGGCTATGACGGCTATCCGATCAGCTACGGCGGCAACTACAACAGCGCGCCGTATTACAACCAGGACTTTGGCAACATGTATCCGGGCGGCATCAACGGCACCGGCGTCTTTGGAGACTCCGATGCTCCCGGCGTAGCGCTGGCCTCGATCGTCTCTCCGGCGGAAGTGATCGCGGTGCAGGAGCAGACAAACGAGGGTTATGCCGATGCCAACGTGCTCAACCACTATACAGGCGCCAACCACGACCTGTTTGCTGGTCACACGGGTATGAGCAACTATCTGTTCTGCGACGGCCACGTGAAGGCGCTCAAGCCCCTTGGGACGATCGCGCCGTGCGGCACGGCTCCGGTGAACTACTGGACAGTGGACAACTCGCCGTTCCAGGGTAGCTGCTCCGACGGCGACGGGGCCAGCGCGCTCGGCCAGGCGCTCTACGCCCTGCGCAGCGAAGTGACGAAGTATAACTAGTCGCCTCCTCTCGATCGATGCTCGGCCCGATAGGCGCTGGGCGTGACGCCGAATACGGCTTTGAAGCGGCGTGTGAAGTAATTGGGGTCGGGCCAGCCAGCTCGCGCCCCAATCTCTCCAACCGGCTCATCTGTAGTCAAGAGCAAGTTAGCGGCGCGTTCTGCGCGATATCTCGCCAAGTAGGCCATGGGCGCCCGGCCCATGGCCGCTTTGAAAATGCGCGACAGGTATGCGGGATTTAGATGAACGCCGGACGCCAGGCGATCGAGATCCCACTCCTCGAAATACGTTTCCTCCAACATCCGCACACATTTACGGACAGCATCGGGAATATCGGCATTAACCGATTGCTCGCCGGGAAATACCATCCTGCTCAGTCTGCTCAAGAGAATTAACAGACGGCCGGAGCGCTCAAGGAACGCTTCATCGGGTGTGATGGCAAGGGCTGCGAAGTGCTCTACCGCCTCTGCCGTTTGATCCTCGGTGAACCGGCGATGGAGGATACCCCGCGATGTAGGAGCAAGGGGCTCCGTCCAGAGCAGGCGCGTTACGGCTGCGTCATTGCCGGTCATGCTTAACTCTCGGCGCAGCAGTTCGGGCGCACAGCAGCAGTTGAACACGCGCAGGTCACTACAGGCGCGGTAGCCATGCCATGCCCCCGGGCGCAACACAAAGAAATCACCGCGGCCGATATGCTCGGAACCATGTGTCGAAACGTGAGTGCCGCTCCCCGACGCCACCAGCACAATCTCCAGAAAATCATGATCGTGGGGCACATTGTCACCGATCACAAGGGGATCGCTCACAAAGAGCAGTGCGCGTTCCGCGCCGAAGATATGCCGGCGAAAAAGGTGCTGGACATCATTCGTCATACTGATAGTATCTCAGCCATGGAATAAAATGTCAATTTTGTGCTAATTTGTGGCGAAGATCGTCCTCACCGGGATAACTGCAGCGGTGATATCATTGTCTATCTTGCCCCGATATGGGAGAACGACAATGACAACGCTGACCGCCCCCGTCACGACGGCTGCGACAATCTCGCAGGAAACGATCGATTCGTATAAAGCCCGAGGATTTGTGCATATCCCCGGAATTATCACACCTGAGGAAGCTGCGGAATTTTACGATGCTGCGCTTGCCGCTTCCGCGCGATTGACGGCCCTCTCAAATAACAGCATATTCCGGCAGTCGGTAAATGTATGGCAGAACGACGACGATATGCGCCGCCTTACGCTGCATCCGAATGTCGGCGCTGTGGCCGAGCGCCTGGCCGGAGGGCCATTGCGTCTGTGGCACGACCAGATCCTGATCAAGCCTGCCGGAAAATCCACCCCGACCGAGTTCCATCAGGACCGCCCGTACTGGCCCCACCGCAATTCCCCCAACCCGGTATCCGCCTGGATCGCCCTCTGCGACGTCCCCGTGGAGAAAGGCTGTATGACGTTTATTCCCGGTTCGCATCGGCGGACGGACCTCCCGGCGCAGGACCTTGCCAACAAACGCAGCCTGTTCCAAACCTGCCCGGAGCTTGAGTGGGAAGAGCGAGTGACCGTGCCGTTGCGCGCCGGCGATTGCACGTTTCATCATGCTTTCTGCGCGCATATGGCCACTCCGAACCTGACGGAAGATCCCCGTGTTGCGCATGTCGTCATCTTTATGGATGCCGATGCGGAGTTCACCGGCGGCGGACATGTCGTTACCGAGGCTCTGGGTTTAACGCCTGGACAGCTCTTCGATCATCCTATGTTTCCTCGCGTGGGATGATTGACGAAAACCGCGATCAGGCAGCAGAACGGGCTGCCTGATTACGGCCTTTCACGATCAGGCGAGCACAATCTCCAGCGCGTCGCCGGCGGCGAGACGCACAGGCAAAGTAAACTTGACATGGATCGACTCGCCTGAGGCAACAGCGGAAGCAGGCACGTTCTTTCCGTTGACCTTGGCGGCAACGCTGCCAAGTTTGTGGTTCCCGGCAGCAACGAGTTTCAGCGTGGCGAGTCGCAGCGCTCCATGACGCAATGCAACAGCGGCGTGAAATGCTTTCGCATGCGTTTGTTGTGAGTACGTGCCCCACCCTTCAGCAGTAATGAATGGGGCACGGAAATCTTCCGGCGTGATCCGCGGGGCAAACCCGAGAACTCCATGCGGCCCATGGTATTCGAAGCCGCACAGGGCAATGAAAGATCCATAGCTGGCCATGGCCCTCGCATAGTGGTCGCTGCACTCAATCTCGTTATATGGGTTTCGCTTTGAGGCATGGTAGCGGTCGTGAATGGCGCGTGTGACTGCCAATCCTTCCAGCACCATTCCCTCGGCAATCATGTGGCTTGCAGCCTGATGCTCAAATCCGCTCATGCACTCGTTGAAGTACATCGTTTGCCAGCCCGTAACACCAAATGCCGCCGGAAGATCCAGAGGATCGACAGCCATAATGAGGCCGCCTTCTCCGGCAAGAGCATAGGGGCGGCCGATGGTGTTCTTCTTTTTGAATGGGCCGACGTCGGGCGCAAAATTATACTTGTAGAGCGATTTCAGGGCGCTGACCGTCTTTTCCCGATCCAGCACGCGTCCCAGACCGACCTGCCATGCCCAGCTCTGTCCCAGAACTTGATCGATATGCGACGTCTTATAAACTCCCAGACTGTGCTCATGACCGGCTTCCGGCAACTGGATAAAGCGCTCGCCATTAAAGAGTCTGGTTTCGATCGCCCGGCCTGACTGCTCTGCCTTTTCGCGGCATTGCGTCGCATACTCATGATCGCCGAGGTCTGTGCCCATCACTTCGCATGCCTTGAGAGCGGCTGCGTACAACGAGCTGATCCAGGGGATTTTTCCGTACCAGGCGGCGTCGAGGGTATTATCCTGCGCTCCCTCAAGCAGGCCGTCGCCATCGGTGTCGTGTGCGCTCACCCAGTCCATCGCCTTCTTGACGTTCGGCCACACACGCTTCAGAAAGCGGTCGTCCACGCTCATCTGATGCTCGCGGTAAACTCCCAGGATTCGCCCACACTGTCCATCCACGGCCGGTCCTGTGCCTTCACCCCGAAAACCGATCATCCCGGTCTTCGTATCTAATGCAACGCCCAGGTCTACCTTCTCGCGATGTCCCCGCTCGATCTCTGGAAATACCCGTCCAATAGCCTGAGCGTAGTGGTAGACGTGGGTGCAGGTTCCCTCGCAGCAGCCGGTTCCTTCCCATCCCCAGAAGCGGCCAGTGGCAAAACGGTGCGCCGTGGTGGTGGCGAGAGTGGATGTGTTTGCGAACGCGCGATCCAGAAACCAGTGCGGCATGGTGCTGTCGTACCAGGTCTCTGTCCAGAGTTTCGTGGCCTTGCTGAGTTCGTCATATTTCTTGACCACGTATTCTGCCACGGCCGCAGCATCCGGAAATCGTTTGGCATAGTAATGGCCCTGCGCCGCATCGGCAATCACCTTCTGTGCGTTTTTGAAGTGCCATGCCACGGCAAACACGACTGTCTGCGGCTTGCCCGGAGCAAGGCGAAGCGCCCTGGTAACACCGCCGATCAACGGTCCCGCGTCCGGGGCGCCGGTTTTATCAAACAACGTCTTCGGGGATGTGCGCGGCTTGCCGCTGCCGCCGCCAAGAACGGCAATGACCATGGAGCCGTCATCCCCGATGGGATCGACGCCGGCGAGGAGTTCCGGCCGATCTGTCTGCAGGATCCGGCCGATACCGATATTGCCCCACGCTCCCGTGGAATGGTCGTATACCTGGAGTGTCGCGCTCTTTCCTTCGAACTCCGCCACCGAAAACATATCGCGCGTCATGCGGTTATCGTTACGGCCCGAAGCGCGCCGCACGACCTGACCATCGACAATCAAAGCCAGTCCGACTGTATCGATGTTCGCCCCTCCGCCGATATAAAATGCCAGGTAGCTGCGTTCGATTGTAAACTCGGGGCTTGTTAAGACGCCTGTGTGCGAATCGCGTTCCTCAACAGTGCCCGCTGGAGCGCATGCATGCGTGTTCACAACCCAATCACCCTCGCCGCCAAGGTCTCCTTGATAGGCGGGAACGTCCTTGCGCCGGATCGGGCCGGAGCCGAAAGCGTCTCCAACGGCGGTCCAGCTGCCGTAGCCTTCATGCTGGAAGTCTTCGACGAGAATATCGGGGCGGTTGGCTATCGCTTGATGCTTGTACTCGAAAGTAGACACCACCGCCGCTGCGCCTGCCAATCGGCGAACGGTGTTGACCTGGCCATTTAATACGGAGGAACCCGGTGAGGGATCCTCAGGCTTGCCCGATATTTCCGGATGCGACAGGAGGCGAGCCGCATTTTGCAGCCATCCGCCAATCTCGACATCCACGGCCTTTGCCGTCTTGTTTTCCAGGGTGAACTCACAAAGGGTTACCGGCAATCCGGAGTCATCGGCATTAAGGGGAATGAACGGCGAATATGCGGTCAGCATGGCGGAAACGGGACAATCCGGATCGCTGTATCGAACGCGCCCGATCGGATACTGTCCCTCGAACGAAACATCGCTCCAGCTATCCGCATCGAAGCGCCGAACCGTATCGCCGGTTTTAAGCGCAAAGCCCTGTTCAAAGGGCGAACGCTCAGTGTGGGGCGTCACATAGTTAGCGCCATTGCGCGCATTAACATCGCCAGGCATAACGCCTTCATGAGGCTGGTTAAAGATGTCCCAGACCCAGAGGCGGCCGTCGCCGCCAAGATAAACGGTGCCACAACAGATTCCGCCGACGGGCATACCGATGTATCGCAATTCGTTACGCTTCTTGGAGTAGACCGTGGGAGTTCCACGCGCAAACAGAGACTTTACCCACTCCGGATTCAGCTTCTTGTCGGGCGGAATGAGGGCGGCGAAATCGGACGTCTCAAACGGACCGGCCATAACCGGCATGGGCGCAATCAAGGCGGATAAGGCTGTTGCGCCGGCAATGGTAAGGAAATCGCGCCGGTTGATCAGGTGGGTGCGGCAGGCACAGGTCTTTCCGCAAAAATCAGGACCATCGTTCGGAGTCGCGGCGTTTGTCATGAGGTTTCTCTGGCTGATTGGGGGATTTAATTCGGAAGGCAATCTTTCACGCCCATTATAACACTTCAATACCTCATGGACAATTGTCGTCTCGCAGGGTTCTTCGGGCTGGTACAATCATGCCATCATGAACCCACCGCAAAAAGAGCTATCACAGGGTCTTTCGCTGCCGATCCGCTGCAGCGAGGTGCTGGACCATTCCTTCACGTCACGAAAAGCAGTCGCGGCCGAGCTTGAATATGGCAACAGCGATCTGATCCGTGTTCTGCAACTCTCCGGAGTCGCAGGGCCTTTCAAAGTCGCAACCCCCTGGGAGTATGAAGATGAAAACGCGGTCCGGCGCATCAATGCCGGCGGATACGCGGCCCTTCCTTTCGGCGATCGCTATCCTCCGCTGGTCGATTTCATGATGGAGTATCTTCGCGAGGACAATTCGCAGGGATTTCCCCAGCAGGCGGCTTCAGCCTGGCGCGCTGCGCTGGAAACGAACCTTGTGGCTCTCCTGGCTCAGTTCGCGCCGTCGCACAAAGATTCGCGTGTATTCTTCTCCAACAGCGGCGCAGAAGCCATTGAGACGGCGATAAAGTTCGCGCGCATGGCTCGTCCCAAGGCCAATCGCATTATTAACTTTACGGGCGCATACCATGGCAAAACCTACGCGCCTCTGTCCCTCACGCCGAACCGTGAGTATCAGGATCCCTTTCGGCCGCTCATGCCGGGCGTTATCACCGTGCCGTATGGAGACATTCGCGCATTCCGCAAGGCCGTCAGGTCCGCAGGCGGCCACCGCATCGCAGCCGTCTTTGTGGAGCCGATTCAAGGCGAAGCCGGAGTAATCATTCCGCCTCCAGGCTTCCTGAAGGAGATCGGGGAAGTCTGCACAAAGCATGGGATCATCGTGGTGGCAGATGAAATTCAGACTGGCCTGGGGCGGTGCGGTCACTGGTTCGCATCGATCGCCGGCGGCCTCGAACCGGACATCGTAACCCTGGCAAAGCCCCTTGGCGGTGGCCTTGTGCCGGTGGGCGCGACGATCGCCCGGAGGGATATCTATGCAAAGATGCTTTCCGGCATGTCCTGCAAGCGACACTCCAATACATTCGGCGGCGGCTCGCTGGCGATGGCGGTCGGTTTGAAGTCGCTTGAAATCCTTGTTGAAGAGGATTTGCCGGCGCGATCAATGGCGCTGGGCGCGGAGGCGCTGGACAAATTTAAAGGCCTCGCGACCCGATACCCGAAGCTGATCGAGGCTGTTCGCGGGCAGGGGTTGTTAATGGCCGTCCAGTTTAAGCCGGTCATCCCGTTCAAAGTGCCGTTTGCAAGCGAGCTTATCGGGGAATTCAGTGGCGTTCTTGGACTGCGCATGTTCCATGAGTTCGGCGTTCATGCCAATCTGAGCCTCAGCTCCAAACGCGTCGTGCGTTTTACCCCTGCGCTCAACATTCCCGACAATCTCTTTGCTGAGTTCCTGAGTCGCATTGAGGCGGCGGCGGCGGCAAATCCCAGCGGCACGTCTATGCTGAAAAATACTCCCATTGATGTAACGGTAGGGCTGACTAAGTTTTCGCTATAGGTATATGTGAAATAAGCGAGCAACCCACCGATCTTCCAAAACTTACGGCTCCGGCACAGCGAGCGCCGGCCGGAGCCGATAATTAACGGGTCCAGTCGATAACGATTCCGTTAAAGCTGTCACGTTCCTTTGTGAACAAAGCGTTGTAGATTGTCTCGGCATCCTGCCACGACGGTGTGTGCGAGATAAGCGGCTTCATGTCAAGTAGGCCAAGAGCCATAAGCCGGATTATGCTTGCCTGCGAGGACCTGGGACCGATAAAGCAGGGGTAGAACGCCCTGAGCTCGCGGACGTGGGCCAGACTGAAATCGTAGGTGATCTGGTTCGGGTAGAAGCCTTCGAACACAAACCGTCCGCCATGGCGGCAGCATTTCATGGCATCGCCGACAAGCATCTGAAACCCGGTCGACTCGATCACGACGTCGAGTCCGCCGGGATATCTCTGGAGCACTTCCTGCGAGACCTCCCCCTTGCTCCCATCGATCACCCAGTCGGCACAACGCGCGGCGGAAATCGACAGTCTCTCAGGAGAGATATCCGACGCTATAACGTAAGCCCCCCGCAGTCTAGCCAGTATCGCTGTGCATTGTCCGATCAGCCCCTGCCCCGTTACCAGGACGGTATCTCCCGTATTGACGTTTGCGTGATTGAGCGTATTGGCCCCTACCGCAGGCTGCACGAAGAGGGCCGCGGATTGAGCAAGCGACGGATCGGGCAGTTTGTGCACAAGGCTCGCAGACGCCTTGGCGTACTGGCCATGAGCGCCGTCGCAAAAGATGGTAACGACATCGCCCACTGCGAGATCCGTAACGTTCCCGCCAATCTCGACAATCTCGCCACTGGCCTGATAGCCGTTAATAAAAGGCGGCTCCCCATAGTCGTCCCGCTCTCCGTACGCGATCCACATCTCTGTTCCTACACTTACGCCGGAGTGCCATGTCTTGATCACAACGCCGCCGGGATCCGCATGGGGCATCGGCATATTCCGTAATTCCGCGCGCCTGCCTAATTCGGTAACCGCCAGCGCAATCATCGTATCGCTCATTCTCGTATCCTCTACAATGTAAGATTTCAAATCTGAGTTGCAATAATATCAATTATATAGTCACAGCAAAGCCTGAGACTTGGAAGCTCTCAGACGCTGCTCCCGATGTCTCCGCGAATGGATATCTGAGAGGCAAATCCCAGTCCCTGCCTTATGCTGTCCATGCTGTAAATCGGATCGTATTCGTGTCCCGGGGTGTCATACCAGGAGAGGTCCAGACCATCAATTCGCTCCCCTAACGCGGCGCGCAGCACATCGGGAACGGGATCGCTGCAGTTTGTGTCCATGCCCACCACGTTAAAGACACGCACGCCGGGCTGAATCTCGGCATTAATCGCCGCATCGAAAGCGCGCAATACGTCATCCAGCATGACATGCCCTAAAATGACGAAGGGAATGCCGGGAGGAGGATTGTCCGCGCTGAACACAGTTGGAGGAGTTCCGGCAACGGCCCCAAGCCGCAGGTTGATAAAGTCGGCGTCCGGAGTAATGCGCTGGAAATAACGTGTCACTTCCTCCATCATCGCCTTGGAGAATCCGTAGGCGTCGCGGGCGAGGCATGGATGTTCATCGAGAATTGGAAGCTGCACTGGCACAAAGAGGTCGTTGAGACCGCCAACGGCCGCAATGGAGCTCGCCATAACGAACTTCCGGCATCCCCGATCGATCGCATAACGCAGCAGACGTTGCGTTCCCAAAACATTTACCGTCAGGCCGTCTTCCTCGGAGCATCCACCTGTTGCAGCAGCCAGATGCACGACGCAAGAAATATCATATTCGTTGAGCTTCTGCAGGTCTTCCACGCAGTGGAACTCACCCTGCACATATTCGAGACTGTCTGCAGGCTGCTTGCGCGAGAGGCAAATCACCTTGCGCCCGGCAGCGAGCTTCTGAGCCAATGCGCCGCCGATAAAGCCGCTTGCGCCTGTTATCAATGTGTATCCGCTATCTGTCATCCATTACCTCCGCGCCGACTGTTCGATTAAAGCCGCTTGCTTTCCGGCAACGCCAATTCCCGTGGAGCTAAAGCTCCCGGCTACACAATGCGAAGTACGCTAAAGCGCACTGGAAGATAAGAATTGTTTACGCATAACATATCTTCAACCTGCTTCAGCAGGTTTTGCATGATGTAGCCGGGAGCTTTAGCTCCACGGGCCGTGTGCCCTGCCATCTCCCCAGCCACCCTATAAATTCCTTCAGCCTGACGCGATATCGATCTTGCCGCCTGCGATATAATAACACTTATAATTCTCTGCGCCAATGGATCAATATCCGGCGAATGATGTATATTTCTTCAGTCAAGCGAAAGATATTCTATGGCCGGCAACGAGTACATTTCAATCCCGATCGAAGCACCGCCTTGGTCTTTGTGGATACGCATCGCACTTGTTCAGAGGACGCCGGAAAAGTACGCCGTCGACTATGGCAAGCTGCGCACGATCGACGACTTCGAAATCATCCTTCAGCTTGAGGGGCATACATGGACATGGCTTGAGCCGTACGGCAGTGTCGATGTGGCGCCGGGCGACCTGATCTTTAACCCGCCCGGCATCGAACACGCGTGGGCTTACACGGCCGGCGCGCACGCGGCCATCCACTTCGATTTCTGCGCGAACCCAGCTCTTGTCCCAATGCTTAACCTTCACCCCACCGAGCGGATCGTTCAGCGGCAGCCGCTGGAATCTGTGCCTATATTTGAACTGACGTTCGACGGCGCTGACAGCAGCGAAACCATCAAGGTTCCGTTCGTCGTGCCGGCGCGCAATCCGGGGCTATGGCGAGACCGGATGGAACGTGTTATTGAGGTGTGGCAGCGTGACGCCCGGCCAAGTACGAGATTTCAACTGCTGGCGGCCGAGACGGTGGGATGGATGATGCGGACGCTGTCTGAGGATTCAGATCATGCGGGATTGACGGAAAGCAGCATGCACGACCCGCGGATTCTTGCGGTGCTCAAGGAAATCGACGCGCACGAGTTGACTCCCGAAAAGCAATGGCTTTCCGTGCCGGAGATGGCAAGCCTGGCAGGACTTGGCCAGACTGCCTTCTACGCGCTGTTCCGGCAGGTAACCGGACGCAGCCCCAGGCAGTATCTTGAGGAACGCCGCATTGCGAGAGCAGAACAGCTGCTGATCGAGACGAACAGGACGGTTGTGGATATTGCCCATAGTCAGGGCTACGACGACGCGTATCACTTCAGCAGCGCATTCAAGCGCGTAACCGGTGTGGCTCCCACAACCTACAGGACACGATCTCTTATTCGGTCGAGCTGAACAAGGTAAGGCCGTTGACAATGATCTCGACCTTTTGCTCGTAGCGACGGATCGTGTCCAGGTTCAAGCTCATACCAAGACCGGGACGATCGGGAACGATAACACAGCCATCCCCGTCGATTCTGATCTGCTCATAAGTGAGCGCGCGGGCCATTTCGCTGCTCTCGACGGGGTATTCGCACAACCGGCTGCCTTCGATACCGGCATACGGCTGCAGCGAAGCGCTCAGGGCAAGTGGAGTGGTGAAGGTATGGTTGACGTACTTTATTCCGCGCTGCAAGGCATACTGGGCGACTTCGTATGCAGACGTAATGCCTCCGATACGTCCGGCATCGATCTGGACAAAACCGATGCCGCCGTAGTCGATCATATTCTTAGCCTGATCCGGAGTGTGCGCGCCTTCGCCGCCGGCAAGCGCCACAGGACCGGCTTCTCGCGCAAGGGTGGAATACGCGCTTAGCGCTCCCGTGGCAAACGGTTCTTCCAGCCAGACCGCCCCCTGCTGCCTGAGCGCCGGAATACGGGCAAGAGCCGCCTCCACATCATCACCCCAGATCGTGCCTGCATCCACGAGGAGCTGGATATCCGGCCCCAATCCCGAACGCGCGGCGCGGACGTGAGCGGCATCGTCTTCTACACTGCCTTCGCCATAGGGCCCCCAGCCGAATTTCGCGGCCCGAAAGCCCGCATTGCGCACGCTCAGGGCCTTCTCATAGGTGAGATCCGGCGTATCGCCGAATAGCTGGGAAGCATATGCGATCTTCGGATAAGCGCGGTCGTATCCGAGAAGCTTGTATACCGGCTCATCATATCGTTTGCCGAGAAGATCCCAGAGCGCACAGTCGATACCCGAGAGAGTATGGTCTGCCTGCAGCAAATCGAAGGATAGGCGGCGCACCAGGGCATTGATGCGCCGGATATCCTGGGGAGTGTCGAGAGTCTGGCCGAGGACGCCATCCTTTACCGGACGGCACGCGCTGTGGGACATCGGGCAGATAAAGCTTGCAATTGATACGAGAGGCGCAGCCTCGCATTCACCCCACCCTTCGTAATCGCCTGCCCGGACGCGCACCAGCAGCGCGTCCTGGCTGCCGTCGCCGATCGGCTTCACGTCGGGGATGGCCAGGTAGAAGAAGTCGACGGATTCGATTTTCATGGTTACCGGTTAATCCAACATTGCCACATCAGATCCGTAAGCCGGTGACATGCCGAGAAGCTGTTTCTGCATGGGAGTAACGGCCTTGGCCATCAGCGCTTCCGACGGCTCATATCCCGGCCACATCTTCATCCATCGATGACCGTAATTGTAAATAAGCACGCGGCGCGCATTGTCACTGTCATTGTTCACCGCGGCGTGATAGCACCGGCCGTTGAACAGGTAGGCATCGCCGGCTTTTCCGGTCATTTGCGTGACGCCTTCCGCCTCGCGGGGATTGCCTGTCGGGAGGGGCGTATCAGGGAGAAATCGATGGCTTCCCGGGATCAGCGCTGTGCCTCCGGAGTCCTCATTGACATCAGTCAGCAGGTAAAAAACCTTTACCATCATGACGGAACGCGGATTGTATACGCCGGTGAGACCAACATCGAAGTGCCAGCCGGCATGCGTATGCGGAGTGTGCGGCGGAGTGATGAAGTAGTCGTGGTCGATCATCTGAAGATCGTCGCCGAGCGCATCGCGGACCAGGGGCAGCATTACAGGATTCCAGAGCAGGTTCAAGAGAACGTCATCGTATTCCATGATCGCCTGCACCTGGTTCAACGCCGCTCCGCGGCTCCCCGGGAGCGTCTCATCCGAACGCCACACATCCTCGGCGCGAGCCGAGGCAGCCTGTACGCTTGCCAGCAGTTCCGGATCCAGAGCTTCGCGCACGATCAGAAATCCATTCGCCTCATAACTGAGTTTTTGTCCAACCGTCATTGCCATAATTACAATCCTCCAATAACAGCAATAGTACGCACTTAAGCGATACACAGAGCATATTATAGGCGCAATCGACAGTGTCGTCCATGGCTATTCAGATGCATACAATATGGATTATTCTGCTGCATAATACTGATTGTGCCAAACCTCCCTAAAAACGAGAATATCGTTTCCGAATACGATTACTACCTGTATGCGGGACACTCAGATTCCGATAATTTCGACTTGCATTCCCGTGGCGGCACACGCGACTGGCTGATCGTGTTTACCCTTGAGGGCTATGGACGGTACGCCCGGCTGCCGGTGGGACCAGGCGATCTGGTGTTGATCGCGCCGGGCACGCCTTATGACAGCGCCGACGCTCCCGCTTCGCCGGTATGGCGGTCGAAGTGGGCGCATTTCAATCCCAGGCCACACTGGCTGGATCTCCTCCACTGGCCGGAGTTCACGCCGGGCCTGATGCATCTCGCGACGGATTCAGAGACACGAGACACGCTTACTTCCCTGTTCACGCGCATGGTGGACTACTGGGACGATAGGATACCGAGGAAAATGCTTTCGATGAACATGCTGGAGCAGATCCTGCTGCAATGCGCCGGGATTAATCCACTCGCTGTCGGCAGCAGGATCGATCTGCGGCTGCGAACGGCAATCGACTACATTCGTCAGAACATTGCCTACGAGATCTCGGTGGCGGATCTGGCACGGATATCGGGCCTATCGCCGTCACGCTTCGCCCATATCTTTTCTGCAGCCTTCGGGATATCACCGCAAAAGTATATTGAAGACCGGAGAATCGAACTGGCGCGCCAGCGTCTCTTTCTCAGCAGGCGCAGCATCAGAGAGATTGCCGCGGAAGCCGGGTTCAAGGACCAGTTGTATTTTTCGCGCCGGTTCCGAAAATACACGGGACTCAGCCCGAGCGAATTTCGCGATCAATTCTGAGGCCTATGTATGACAGACCGGCCGGACAGCTACATACCACCTTATGATTATTATTTGCTTGCTGGGAGCCGCGTATTCTATCACGGCGAATCCATCTGGCGCAAGCGAGGCACGCGCGACTGGCTCCTTATTGCGACGATCGCCGGTACCGGCCGAATTGGGTATGGTTTGGGAAGCGTCGATATCGGCCCTGGGGAATGGATATTGCTGAGTCCCGGCGCAGCGCATGATTACGGGATAAGTCCGGGGGCGGAGGCCTGGGAGATACGCTGGGCGCACTTCATACCGCGTCCCTACTGGCTGGAGTGGATGGCATGGCCGGAGATTTCGCCGGGGTTGCGGCATCTGCGGATTGGAAGCGATGTCTGCATCCCCATGAATGATCTCTTCGACTGCCTTATCCGGCACTTCAGCAGCGGACTGCCTGGCGGAGAGATGCACGCCATGGCCATGCTCGAAGAGATCTTCCTCAAATGCGCCCAGATATGGCAGGAGGGACAACCGGAGTACGATCAACAAATTGAGAATATTGCCGCCTATGTTGAAGCCAATTTGCAGTCGCCGATTGGAGTAGCCGATCTATGCCATGTGGCAGGAACGACAAAAGGCCGTATTGTGACGCTGATTCGAGAGGAGTTCGGCCTCTCGCCACGCGCATACGTCGAGAGCCGTCGTATGGCGTTTGCGAAGCACCAGCTCGACCACACTTCATTCTCCATCAGCGAAATCTCGGAGCTGGTGGGATATTCAACCCCGTTCCATTTCTCGCGACGCTTCCATGAAATCGTGGGAGTAAGCCCAAGACAGTATAGAAAACGCGACGAGATTTGACATCTCCTTATAGGCGACAGGCAGATATGTTTCAGCACCGTGAAGCCTTCCCTCGGCATCGATAAAGCCCGCGTGGTAAAATAACCTATCGGCGCTCGAGCAGCCGCAGGATCGTATACGACAGGATCAGTGGAGATCAACAATGACACACAAATCCGTAATTTTTCAGGTCCCGCTCGCCTTTGGGGTGGCCACTCTAATGGCGATCGCAGCCGGCGGTCAAACATTGGCAGCAAGGCACAGCAGCGCTTCCCAATCCGGCGTTACACTCCCTCCCGCATACATCATGACAGATCTCAAGCCGCTGCCTGGAATGGATAACAGTCAGGCGCTCTGCATTAACAACGCAGGTCAGATTGTCGGATTCTGCGGCATGGATTACCTATTCTTTCCGAACAAGACACACCCGTTACTTTACTCCAATGGAAAGATAAAGGACCTCGGACTGCTGCCGGGATTCGCACAGGGAAGCGCCTCATGGATCAACAACCAGGGCGTGATCGGCGGCAAGATGGATCGCGCGGGAGCCGACGGCAAAGGCGCCAGTGGTAAACCCTTCATCCTCTACAAAATGCCGAAAAGCGCAAGGAGCAAGTTGATCGCCCATACAACTTTCCTGTGGCGAAACGGCACGATGACTGCCATTCCAATGCTCAAACCATACACTGGCTCCTTAATTTTCAGTCTGAACGACAGGGGACAGGCAGCAGGGCAAGTTGAAACCGGTGAATATGAGCATAGACCTGCTATCGTAACCGGATCGCAGGTAACGCTGCTGCCGTTGCCCAAAGGATTTAAGGTCGGTCAAGCTGCCGGCATCAACAATCATGGAGTAGTGACTTTCAATACCGCGACATTCCCCGAAGGCAAGTCGCGAGCCTATGTCATCGAGAACGGCAAGACGACATATCTCGGCACGACCGGCGGCAAGGAGACCCATGGCTACGGCATCAATGATAAGGGTGAAGTGGTCGGCACAGCCGACACGCTGCAGAAGACCAAGGCCGGGATGGTTATTACACATGGCTTCATCTGGGATAAAAAGAACGGTATGAGGGATATCGGTTCGCTCGGTGGCGTTGCCTGTGAAGCGATGGCGATCAATAACATGTCACAGATCGTAGGACAGTCGCAGCTTCCGGTCACTTTAACGCCATCCCCAAATGCAAATGGGCCGGATGATCTGGACTATTTGACGCCACATGCCTTCCTGTGGCAAAACGGACACATCTATGACCTGAACACGCTGGCGATATCCAAACCCGCGGGATGGAGACTTGAATGCGCGACTTCGATCAATGACCATGGCGTCATTGTCGGCTGGGGCCATATCGGCAAGGGAATGCATGGATTTATGTTGACACCAGTCCGGCAGGCGATGAGAGAAAGACGGGCAAAGCCCAATTAAATATGCGCAAGCCCCTCTGTGTCGGTTTCTTTTTGGATTTAGAAACATCGTCATATTTGACGCTTTGGATTTCTTATGGATGAATATTCATTGACAGAAAAAGCCGCCCTTGCTATAATGCTGTGAACCCAATCACAAACCGCCACATTCATCCTGTGCGTGAGGAAGGATTTCTATCAAAAGAGTCTCAAAACAACTATAGCTACACAGATTAACTATCTTAGATCAACACAGCATTCCCGGAGATCGATACGGCTTTCAAGATGCCGCCCGTGTTGACTGTGCCCTTTCGGCAGCAGGTTCGGCACAGCCGGAATTTGGCGGCGCGTCCACGTTTTGCATTGTGAATAGCCACGCGATAATATTAGTATCTATCACTCTTATTGCGATTCACTAATGCAAGCAAACGATCACCTCCGGCGCTTAAAGCACATTTCGTATTTCGACAGTGACAGGAGAATAAACATGCACTTTCACCGACGCTCATTCGGAACGACGTTCTACACGAGAAGTCCTCATGACAGGCGCGCGCATCCCCTATCTTTGACAGTAATCGGAGTGATGCTTGCCCTGAGCGCCGCCCCAGGTCAGGCGCAGCAGCTTTTCCCATTGCGCGGCCTGGGAAGCGTGCATAACGGCGTGGCTCAGGCGCGCCCCCTTGCCCGTCTCGCCCCGAATGCCGGACTGGATCTGACGATCAGCCTGCCGGTCCGCAACCAGAAACAGCTCGACCAGACGCTCCAGGAACTGTACGATCCCTCCAGCCCGAACTATCACAAGTATCTATCCGTGAACGACTACGTTACCCGGTTCGGGCCGTCGGAAGCGGACTATGCCGGCGTCGTCGACTTTCTGAGGGCTCGTGGGTTTGCAGTCACGCAGACTACCGGCAACCGCATGCTGGTTGATGTCCACGGATCGATCGCAAATATTGAGCAGACCTTTCATGTCAGGATGTACCGATATCAGCATCCCACCGAGAACCGCACCTTCTTCGGCCCGGATCGCGAGCCCACCGTGGACTCTCCCGCGCCGATCCTGGATGTTACGGGGCTCGACGACTTCGTGCTGCCACGATCACGGGATCTGCATCCGGCAACGGTAAAGAAGAGCACCACCGGCACAGGTCCGGGCGGTCTGTACCGGGGCTACGACTATCGCAATGCCTACTGCCCCGGCGTAACCCTCGACGGCACAGGGCAGACGATTGCCATCTGGTCCGGCGCCAGCTACTACCCCTCGGACATCGCCACCTACTGCTCTCAGTCGGGCTTACCAGCCGCCAATATCACACAGGTGCCGATCAATGGAGCTTCCACGACGCCCCCTGCGGGATCGGATGTGGGAGAACAGTCTCTGGACATCGAGCAGGCGCATTCGATGGCTCCGGGCGCAAACATCAGGATCTACTTCGGCGGCAGCGCAGCAGATACATGGAACCGGATCGCCACGGACAATATCGCCAAGCAGGTCACGTGTTCGATCAGTGTCAGCCCACCGCCTTCAACCCTCAACCAGATCCTGCAGCAGATGGCATCACAGGGGCAGTCCGTGTTCAACGCCAGCGGCGACGCCGGCTTTTCGACATCGCCGTTCGGCTGGGACGACAATCCGTACATGACTTCGGTTGGAGGCACCACCCTGACGACATCCACCTCGGGCGGCCAGAGATCCTCGGAAACCGGCTGGGGCGGCAGCGGCGGCTACATCAGCCCCAATTACGCAATACCCACCTGGCAGCAGGGTATCAGCATGGCCACAAACGGCGGCTCCACAACCCAGCGCAACTGCCCGGATGTCTCCATGATCTCCGATCAGTTCTGGTTCGTCTTCAATAATGGCGCATCAGGAGGAGTCGGAGGAACGAGTGGCGCCGCCCCGCTCTGGGCCGGTTTCATGGCTCTGGTCAACCAGCAGGCGGCGGCGTTCAGCAAGCCGACTGCGGGCTTTATCAACCCGGCGGTGTATGCGATCGGGAAGAGTTCCAGCTATCAGGCGAATTTCTACGACATCACGACAGGCAGCAACGGCAAACCTGCGGTGGCGGGATACGACCTTGTGACGGGATGGGGAACGCCCAACGGGCCGAACCTGATCGCCTCACTCAGCGGCACGGCCGGCCCCGGCTTCAGCTTCTCCGCCAACGAAAATCAAAGCGTTACCTTCAACACACCCGCCGACGCCGCCTATGGCGCGAACGGCAGCTTCCTCTACAAGTATGCGGTAACCGGCAGTCTGACCTTCAGCAACACGGTATTCGGCAGCGACCCGGCTTTTGGGGTAGCTAAAGCGGGTTATCAGAAGCCATTCACCCAGTGTGCCGCCGAGGGAGGATCCTTCACGTTTACGCAGCCTGTGGAAGCCGCCTACGGCGCGAACGGACATTACTTCTTCAATCGAGGAACATCGGGAACGGTGGCATTCAACAACACCGCATGGGGAGGAGATCCGATTGCCAATGTGGCAAAAGCGGGCTACTACATGCCTTATGCTTGGTGCGCCGGCGAAGGTTCAACCGTGACGTTCACATCTCCGACGGACCTGGCCTACGGGGCAAACGGGCATTACGTGTTCAAGCTGAACTTTACAGGCACGATAACGTTCAACAACACAGCCTTTACCGATCCCATCTCGGGAACGCCAAAGGCAGGGTACTATCGGCGGAGTCATTAGGTAAGGGGGAAGAGCTTCAGCCCTCGCATTGAGGGCTGAAGCCATAATTGTTAGCAGAAATTTGGAGCTGCCCTGGCGGCCTTTTACCCTGGCGGCTAAAGCCACGGGCTAGAGAGTACACATGTCCGCCTTGCACACACATGTGAGGGTGCGTATGCCTGACTTCGCGGACTAAGAAATTGGACCATAGGTCCACTCCTAGTGTCCGAAGGGACACATGTGTAATCTCTAGGCGCGGTTTCAACCGCCAGCCAAGCAACCGCCTGCCTCTTGGCAGGCTTACAGGCCGTTTAGCCGCCTGCCGTTTTTCTTAGCCACGCTTGTAGTTCGGGGCTTCTTTGGTAATGGTGACGTCGTGCGGATGGCTCTCGATTTGACCGGCCTGGGTTATCCGGATGAACTGTCCCTTCTCGAACAATTCCTTCACATTCTGAGCGCCCACATAGCCCATGCCGGCGCGTAGTCCACCGGTGAGCTGGAAGATCGTGTCCGACAGGGGGCCTTTGACGGTGATGCGCCCTTCGATGCCTTCAGGCACCAGCTTAGTGGCGCTGCTCTGGAAGTAGCGGTCCGACCCGGCCATCATGGCGCCCATGGATCCCATCGCGCGGTAGGTTTTGTAGCTTCGCCCCTCGTACAACTCGGTCTCGCCCGGAGCTTCATCCGTTCCTGCAAGCAGGCCTCCCAACATGACGGCGCTGGCTCCTGCAGCAATTGCCTTGACGATGTCGCCACTGAACTTGATGCCGCCGTCGGAGATGATGGGGATGTTGTACTCGGCGGCGGCGCTCGCGCATTCGACCACGGCCGTAATCTGCGGGACGCCGATACCGGCGACGATGCGGGTCGTACAGATCGAGCCGCCACCGATGCCGACCTTCACGGCATCGACGCCGCGTTTGATAAGGTCGATCGTCGCTTGCGCCGTTACGACGTTGCCGGCGATGATATCCAGGTCCGGGAACATATCCCTGAAGCGGCTTACCATATCCAGAACGCGCTGGGAATGGCCATGCGCGGTATCGACCACAAGCACATCGACTCCGGCCGCGACCAGCGCCTTGGAGCGCTCGATGCTCTCGTCGCTGGCGCTGACCGCCGCTCCGACCAGGAGGCGGCCCTGCTTGTCTTTCGCAGCGCGGGGGAATTCCTTGAGCTTCTGGATATCCTTGATGGTGATCATGCCGGCCAGCTTGCCGGAATCGTCCACCACCAGCAGCTTCTCGATGCGGTGCTTGTGCAGAAGCTCTTTCGCCGCAATCAAGCCTGTGCCGACCGGCGCGGTGACGAGATTTTCAGTCGTCATGTAGTCCGTGATCGGACGGCTGCGGTCTGTTTCAAATCGGAGATCGCGGTTTGTGACGATCCCGACGATCTCGCGATCTTCGGTGGTAACGGGGATGCCGGAGATGCGGAACCGCTCCATGAGATCCCACACCTGGCCTACATTGGCGTCGGGGCGGATCGTCACGGGATCGGTGATCATGCCGTTCTCGGACCGCTTGACTGCGGATACCATCTCGACCTGGCGGTCGACGGGCTGATTCTTGTGAAGGATACCGATGCCGCCTTCACGGGCAAGCGCGATCGCAAGCCGATGTTCCGTTACGGTATCCATTGCCGATGAAACGATCGGGATATTGAGTGTTATGTTGCGTGTGAGCTTCGTAGTAATGTCGGTATCGGACGGCAAAACCTGAGAATGGCCGGGGATCAAGAGGACATCGTCGAACGTGTAACCTTCGCGTGTAAATTTTGCAAACGGATCTGTAGACATTATAACCAGTACCTAGTTGAATAGTTTGCCTGGCATTATACCTTATCTTGATCTGACACACCGTCAGCAAGGACGAGCCGCTGCCCGCGCGCCATGAACTCACTCCACAATTCACCGGTAAACGATCTCGTAATAGATCGTCTTGTCCCTCGCGGTATCGATCGTAAACGCGCCTCCCGGATCTAAGGACACTGTTTTGCCTGCCTGAAGGCGGCCATCCTGATCAAGGATATTCACCAGCTTGACCGGGCGCTTCACGGAGATTTTTGCCTTGATGCCCTCGACCAGGATCGGCCCATGGCCGTTATCGGCAATCGTATTACCGAGAGTGAGATAGCGGAATCCGGTGTTGCACTGCCTGGCCACCGCAGTGACCAGAGCATGCCGACACGCTGCAAGACCTGCAACCTTCTCCATCGATGTGACATACAACGAAGCGTATGGGCTCATTGAGGTAAGCTGCAGGTCGCTCGTCGAGACCGGAATACCGGACGCAAAGCCCACCACTCCGACAGTGCCGGGCGTCATTACTTTAAAGTACCCCTCGCCCGACGTGTCCCATACAAGCTGCTTCGTTGTCGATGGAATAGCCTTGCCGGCAGCCAATTTGCTCATCACCGGAAAGGTCGAAGGCTTTGTGGCGGGAATGAAATCGACCAGCGTCTTTCCGGCGGCGAGGGCGTTTTGAGGGACGCTTCCGGTAAAGCTCTTAATGTCCCCGCTGACATCCGCCCTATCGGTGAAATCGAACTTCCCAGTGCTTAGCTGCTCCGCGCTGACACGCTTGACGGCAATGGGCGCGGCCTCGGCGACATCTCCACGATAAATCATGCGGCTAAGTGACGGGAACTGGCCGATCTGGTTTGGAACATCGACGCTCCATACGCCCCACGGCAAATGGCCGGCATCGGGCTGGAAACCGGCTTCGTTGGACTGGGATTGGAACTCATAGGATGCGTCCCAGCCCTGCAAGCCCATACCATAGGTCGCCATGATCGCCGGACTTTCGGCGGAATAGACATTCGGATAGACGTGGCACCATTCGGAGAGCGAGAACGGACGGTGCGCAACCTGCAGCAGGCCCGTATTGAGGAAGCCGCTGCCGGGATCGCCAAGCATGGTGCTGAAAATCGGGTCTTTTCCCTCGAAGTAATTATGCCGGTCGATATAGCCGGTGAGGGTATCCGCATGCAGGTTGAGATACTGCGGCAGCGTTGTGGGCGCCCACCAGGGCGATCCGTTGATTGTCCCTTTGTATCCGGCGGCGCGAACGGCTTTGGTAAAGCGCCCGTAATAATCCAGCTGTTCATCATGGTAGAACATGGCGTTGTCCAGGAGACGGCGGCGCTCTCCCGGATTATTCGCCTGCTGTGCCAGGCCGTCGTCGCTAAAGAACCACGGATTGGTCTGGATGTCGACCGAACCTCCCATTTGCTCCCCCGCATGCAAAGCGCCGGCCCAGCTCTTCTCAAGGGCGGCCTCTGTTCCATACTTGCGCGCCAGCCATTGACCGAACCGCTTTCGCATGGCCTCTTTGTATGTGGGGCATTTATCGAGGGCGCTGAAGGTGTAGAAGAGGATGTTATCCTCATTCTGAACCTCAAGGAACGCCAGAGCCGGGTCCGACGCGTAGGTCGTTCCGGTGTATGGGTTCTTGTGCTTGAGGAGCGTCACGACCATGGCGATCATCCGGTTCTGAATATCCGGTGCGCCGTTGATCAGTCCATAGGTATCACCGTTCTGATTAGCCGCGACGATCTCCTTATAGTTCAGAAGAGAATCGGCATCGCCGGGTCTCACTTCGTAGTGATAGCTGTGTGACCACCCGAAGTAGACGCCATGTTTCTTGAGCTGCGCCGTGAAGTAGTCAAACTTATCCAGACCGGCTGGATCAAATGCAAGCGACGTTTTCGGATCGCCGATTCCCTCCCAGCCTGGGTTGAGGAACTTGTGCATCCTCAGGGCGTTGATGCCGTACTTGGCAAACCGTGCGGCGGTCAGCTCCGCCTGCGCTTTTTCCGGCGCAGTCGAATTGTTAGCAAGGTTCGTGCCCCAGAATTTCACCTTTGCGCCGTCCGCAAACTCGAAGTGGTCGTCGACGGAGCGAACTGCCCCATGACGTCCCGCAGGCGCGTCGAGCCAGCTTTCCATTCCGATCTCGCTTGGGCCAACATTGTTGGATGGGTTCCAGGCAAACCAGTTGTCGCTGGCCATGGTTTTGGTCAACGCATCGACATCACTCTGACGAGCGGCAAGATGAACGCTCGTGGGAAACGTCAGAGTCATCGCACAGCTCTTTGTGCCGGCGGGGAATTTATCATAGGCAAGCCGCATGCGCATGTTGTTGTTCTCAACATGCGCCGAAATGGGCGGATCAAACCTGGCCGTGAAGCTGCCCTGACCTGCCGGTTTGAATGTTGCCGATGCGATGTCTTCCATGATATCGCCGCGGAAAGCAGTCGGCAGCGGCAATGTCTCGTTCTTGCCGTCGGAATGGGCGATCTCAATGGTTCCGGTGGCATCGGTAAACGAGAATGCATTCGAGAGCTGAGTCAGGGGGACGTCGGCGTTTGCCTTTAGCGTATATCGGAACTTGACGGTGTGGGCATCAAGCTGCGTCACATTTTCGTTCAGGTCCAGACCTGGAGAGGCATCCGATTTCAGGAACGGCAGAGTTGCATCGAGCACGCCGTCGCCGCCGGCAACGCCCGGCTTATGCGTATCGGCCCAGCCCCAATTCGGCCCCCACCCTATGATGTCGGAGCGGCCAATGAGGCGTCCGTCATGGGCGAGCAGAAATCCAAAGGCATTATCCTGTGCAACCGCCACTGTCCACTCTTCCGCAGACGGCGCGGCCGGGGCCTTCGTCTCGAAAGTGTGGAAGCGGACAGAGACGGCAAGCGCGGCTATCGTGGCCGCGCAGTAAATTCGCGCCAGGCGTTGGTTCATAGTGTTACTTCGTAAGCGCTCGAAATCGCAGCACTACCATTCCTGTATTATCGGCGTTTGCCGGACAGTATCGTTTTACCACAGTTACAAGATAAGGCAGATCCAGCCCGCGGTATAACGCAATACTTTTCACCTTTTACACAAACCCCACGTGGTCTTCCAAAGACATGTGAGCGGTGTGACGCCATTCATCATGTGACCAAAAGTTTTTGATGAACACCGTTGACAGATCGATACGCAAATGATACTATACGTATAGCGAAATATGTCAAGCGCCGGTCTTGCCCTGGCGACTAAAGTCACGGGCTGGTAAGTTCACGAAGTCGGCCTTCGCCGACTCAGAAATTATGGCTAAAAGCCATTCTTCAGTGTCCGCAGGGACACTTTGTGAACTTGCTAGCCGTGACTTTAGTCGCCGGGCAAAGGGACACTTTGTGACCTTGCCAGCCCCGGGTACCCACTCCGTGGGTGTTCAATCGCCAGGGCAAGACCGACGCCTGATATGCCGCTTTCAATCGCCAGGGCAAGACCGACGCCTGATATGCCGCTTTCATTCGTCAGGGCAGAGCCGACTTCGTGAACTTATCAGCCTGCGCCACCCAAAGGAGAATCTATCGTCAAGTGCCAATACTTATGGCCTTCCTAGGTAATTGTTGTTATAGCAACTATAGAAATAAACTATGAACCTTTCCTGGATCGACTGGACTATCGTTTTCGTCTCCATTATCTTGATTCGCCTCGTCAGCTGGAAAACGCGTTCGCTGATGCGTGGTGTGGCGGACTTTCTCTCCGCCAACCGCTCGGCAGGCCGGTACCTGCTTACGATCGGCAATGAGATGGGCGACTTTGGCGTCATTTCACTAGTCGCCGGCTTTCAGGTGTTCACGGCGGCAGGATTTCCGACGCTCTGGTGGGCCTTGATGTCTCTGCCGCTGAAAGTGATCTTCTCGATGACCGGCTGGGTATTCTACCGGCTTCGCGAGACACGCGCTTTGACGGTGGCGCAGTTCTTCGAGATGCGCTACAGCCGCAAGTTCCGCATCTTCGCGGGACTGCTCTGCTGGCTTTCGGGGATCATCAACTTCGGCATCTTTCCCGCCATTGCCGCCCGGTTCCTGATCTACTTTTGCGGCCTTCCCGATTCCTTCGCGCTGCCGGGAACGGCGCTGCACATAGCAACCTATCCGGCCCTCATGATCGCGGACCTCGGACTGGCGCTCTTTTTCGTCAGCGGCGGCGGACAGATTTCGGTAATGGTGACGGAGTGTGTCCAGGGAATGATCGCCCTCTTTGCCTATGTGGCTATCTCGGTAGCAGCAATGATTCTTATCCCGTGGAAGCACGCCGTCACAGCGATGAATATGGCGCCTGCCGACGCTTCCATGCTCAATCCGTTCCACACGGCGGGCGTGCAGGATTTCAATGCCTGGTTTTATTTGATCGGCATCTTCCTTTCCGTGTATGGATACCAGACATGGCTTGGCGCGCAGGCGTTCATGACATCGGCGCGAAATCCACACGAACAGCGCATGGGGAATTTGATTTTCGTCTGGCGGCGAGCGCCGTTGACCTTGATGACTCTCGTGCTGCCCCTCGCCGCATTCGCCGTCATGCACCTACCGCAGTATTCGTCAATGGCCGCGAGTATCAATGCCGATATCCACCGGATTCACGGCAGCGCCCTCCAGAACGAGATGAGCGTCCCGATTGCCCTCGCGCATATCCTGCCGATTGGGATCAAGGGCCTGCTTGCGATGGTGGCCGTCTTCCTTTCCATCACCTGCCACGACACCTATATGCATTCGTGGGGAGCGATTTTCGTTCAGGATGTCCTGATCCCCTGGCGCGGCAAAGCCCTGGAGCCGGATGCGCATGTACGCTGGCTACGGATTTCTATCTTCTTTGTGGCAGTGTTCTCCTTCTTCTTCAGCCTGCTCTATGTGGAGACGGATAAGATCCTGTTCTTCCAGGCCATCACCGGAACGATCTGGCTGGGCGGAGCCGGCGCGGTAATGATCGGCGGCCTCTACAGCCGCATTGGGACGACAGCCGGCGCTTACGCCGCGATGATCGCCGGTGCGGTACTGGGGATCGCCGGGTTGAGCGTTCCGCAGTTCTGGCTAACCCATTACGGGACCAAGTTCCCCATCAACGGCCAGTGGATATCCCTGATCTCAAGCCTGATCGCAATTGCCCTGTATGTGGGCGTATCACTGGCGACGGGCGGCGCGAGGCGCAAGTTCAATCTGGATAAAATGCTGCATCGGGGGATTTACACCGTCGATCCGCATGAACACGAGACGAAATCCGTGAGCCGCAAACGCTGGCAGGAGATGCTGGGCATGGGCGCGGAGTTCTCGAAGGGCGACAGGTTCCTCGCCATCCTCTTCGCAGTCTGGACATTCGGCTGGTGGGCCGTCTTCATCGGGGTATCGATCGCGCACTTCGCGTTCAACGCCATTCCTGATCGTTTCTGGCCCAGCTTCTGGCATGTCTACTTAATCCTGCTGATCGTCCAGTGCGTACCGGCCTCGATATGGTTTACTGCCGGAGGCATACTCGACATCCGCAACCTGCTCAAAACCCTGCAGACGTCAAGCCGCGATCCTCTCGATGATGGACGGGTTGCGCATGAGACGGCTAAAGATGGGGATGCAGCGGATCAGCTGGAGGGGGTAATGGAATATAGTGGAAGTTCTTCACCGTAACATCCACGTTTCGAGTTGGATGGGTTCCATGTGCCCAGAGGTTAAAGAGAAACGGGACCGGCGCCTGCGGAATGGCGCCGGTACTGCCGTTGTAGGTCCATGTCACCCTCGCGGTACTCGTAGGGGCATTCGCAGCGACAACGCCGGGCCATACGCTTTCGGTCACGCTGGTGGAAGTCCAATCGATACGGCATGTGGCGACCGTGCCCGAGGTCCAATTCCAGAGGTTCGAGGAATTAACGCCCTTTGTCTGCCCTGTGGCCGGGAAGATGTTGAAATCACCGTTGTTGGCATTGGTGGCTACATTCCACTTCGAGAACTCGACATCGATCTCGTTCGTGGCATCAGTTCCAATGCTATGCGCCGGTCCATATGTGAAGGCACCCAGGACAATCTGGGGTTCGAATGTGGTGAGCGGGGCGGAGAACACCCAGTAGTAGCTTCCGAAACCAAGGTTTGTGGTAGTGCCAAGCTCCGCTCCCGTCCAGGTTCCTCGTGAGCGGGTTATGGCGAGACGAAGGTTTCCGGCAGCATCGACATAGACATTGCCGGTGTTGCCCCGGACGATCCCCGAGCCGATGCCCTGGCCGGCGTTGACTTTCCACGTGTATCCAGCCCAGTTGACGGTCTGCGCATACGCCGGTATTCCGCATGACGCCACTACCGCGAGAGAACTCAATACAGCGGAGATCTTGCGAGATGTGACCTTCAAGAACCTGATCCTTACAGAAAAGCGTGCCGGATCAAACCGGCACGCTCTTTTTCTCTATACCGACGATGCAGTCAGCGAATTATCCTGGCGGCTTACTGGCCGCACTGTGCTCGTCAGCATCGATGCCGATTCTTTGTCCAGGTAAAGCATCGTGCCCGTGTGCTGCTGGAGTATCGACGCCGGGACGTCCGGAGTAATCGGCCCCTGTATACTGTTGCGGACGGCCTCGGCTTTGCGCCGGTCCGGGACGGTGCATACGATCCGCTTCGACCGTAAAATTTGAGGCACGGACATTGAGATCGCCCTGGTGGGAACATCTTCGAGGGTTGGGAACCAGCCCTCGCCCAGCTGTTGCCGGCGGCAAGCATCGTCCAGATCGACGACGGTGTATGCCCTGGTGGTTGTAAAATCGGCCGGCGGGTCGTTAAAGGCGATGTGACCGTTCTCGCCGATACCGATAAAGGCGACATCGGTGGGATTTTGCGTCAGCAGGTCGCCAATCCGGCGGCATTCCAGCTCCAGGTCGTTTTCAGGGTGTATGAAGTGGAACGACGCCAGCGGCCCAGGCAAGAGGTCGATGAACCTTTCCTTGAGGTACCGGCGAAACGATGCAGGGTGCGTCACTGGCAATCCCGCGTACTCGTCGAGGTGAAAGGCTGTGACTTTGCTCCAATCGACATCAGAAGCCTTCACTAGTTCCGCGAACATCTCGAACTGAGAGGCGGCAGCGGCTAATACAATCTGCGCTTTTCCTGCCTTCGCGATCGCTTGCCGAATATGCTCAGCGCCGTCACGCGCGGCTTTGACGCCGGCTTGAAGCTTTGTCTCGCTAATATCTATTTGCATTTGATTTCCTGATCTTCAAAGATTGGGCAACCAGCGCCCCCGTAACTCCATTGTCCTCTATCAATAACCAAGCATGGACGAGCCTATCATGGTAAGATGTCAGGCGCTGCCTGCAATAACGATCAATCGCTCTAAACACAAACGGCATGCGGCTTCCTTCGACCCATTGCCATCATAGTGCGTTTCCAGTGACAGGTAACCGTCGTAACCGGATTCCTTCAAAGCGCGCACCTGACCGGTGTAGTCGATATCCCCTTCGCCCACGACAGCCCACTGCGGCGAGCCCTGCCCCGCCGGCATCTTGTAGTCTTTCACATGCACATGAGCGATAAAATCGCGGACAGCGTTGTAACCACGCGGATATGGCTCGTCACCATCGAGAAGGGCGTTGCCGGGGTCCCAGATGGCTCTCACAGCCTCAGAGTCTATCTTTTTCAGGACACTTGCAAGCTGCTCACCGGTGCCGATATAGCAAGCGCCTTCATTCTCAATACCCAGTACAATGCCGGAGCCGGCAGCTGTGGCCGCAGGTTCCCGGAAGGAGTCAACAATGGTATCTTCCACCTCTTGTGTCAGGCTCCCGCGCCGCCAGAATGAAAAGACTCTCACCAGCTTCGTGTCGAAGAAGTGGGCCGCCTCAATCGCGCGGTCAAGAACCTGCGTTTGCTCGTCCAGACCGCGCACTTGCGCACTGTGCATCCGGCCTGCCGGAGCGCTGGAAGTATCGCCCGGCAAGTCGCACTTAAAGAACGGCGATGCTATGCCGGCAACACGGATGTCCTGTCTAGCAAAAATATCTCTTGCGCGCTCCCAATATTCCCGTGGCGCATCCACGATGTTCTTGTCCCAAATCTGCCGCAGTTCCGCCACCCGGACACCGCACTCAACCATGACGGCAGCAGCCCGTTCGAGATCGTTATCAATCTCATCCGTAATTACGGACACTTCCATTTCGTTCCTCGTCTGCAGCCTCGTAGTCCGGCTGCATATCATCATTAATCAGTTCCCCGGCTGCAATAACAGCCGGGGAAAGTAACACGTTAACTCGTCTCTCGAACAACGACCTCACAGGGCAGCAATGTCTGTTCCGGCGTCCATTCATCCGGCTTTTGCAGCCGATACACCAGCCGCTCCAGGCACATATGTCCGATCTTGGAGAACGGCATTGCGACGCTTGTAATGGACGGCTGAACGATCTTGCAGAGATACGAGTCGTCAAAGCCAATCACCGCAATGTCTTCGGGCACTCTGAGCCCGGCGGACTGGCATGCCTGCAGTACACCGGCAGCGATGATGTCGTCGGCAGCAAAAATGCCGTCAGGCCTCTCCCCCTCTATCAGCTTATGGGCAGCTTCGCGCCCCGACTGCGCGGTATATTCGCCGTACACAATCAGATTCGGGTCGCACTCCAGCCCCATTTCCTCATGAGCGAGCCGAAAGCCGCTGACACGTTTGCGGGTCGCATTGTTGTTCTCACCCGATCCGATAAATGCCAACCGGCGGCAGCCGCGGTTAAGCAAGTGGCGAGTAGCGATCAATCCCCCCTGTACATGGTCGGGCAGCACGCTGTCGATCGTGGGGGAATCTGCCGGAGATGTGTATGCCAGCAATATCGGGATGCGGGCTGTCTGCAGAGCATCCAGTATCGACGTATCTGGATTATCCGTCGAAGAGACAAAGATAATGCCGTCCATCCGCCTCGCAGTGAGATCCTGCAGATCCAGTATCGCATCTGCCGCTTCTCCGCCCTGCAAGGCAAGCACTAACCGATAGCTGTAAGTCCGCGCGGCTTCTTCGATAGCAGAAATCATGGGAATAGATGTGCTGGCGTTGAAATCGCTGAACAGAATCCCAATTGTATATGATCGACTGGTTGCAAGGCCACGCGCCATGATGTCGGGGGTGTACCCGAGTTCACGGGCTGTCTGCAGCACGAGTTCACGTGTCTTTTCACTGACAGGGCGCGAGTTATTGAACACGTACGAGACAGTTGGCCAGGATACTCCGGCCGCCTTGGCCAGTTCCTTCATCGTCGTTTTGTTTTTCATAAGCTTAACACTATACGTATAGTTTTCATAACGATTATATCGCATTGCCTATCATCGTGTCAAGAAAAATAGCAGAGTGCTCTGAACGCGGCTTTGCTTCAGACAGGTCAACAAAAGCGCTGCCAAAGGGAGTTTTGCGACAGCGTCGCGTTATGGTCCGATCAATCCCCGGCATACCAGGTATGGATTATGGGACGTCAGCCGCAGCGCTTCGGCCTCAGTCAGTCCACATTCCGATACGAGGTTCTCGAAGGCCTTTGGCATGGTGACAACGGAACCAATTAAGTGCGATCCGTCAGGGGCCATTGCCACCAGGTCTTCCCCGATATTCACGTCCCAGTCAAAGTATCGATACCTGCCCGGGCCGAGCCCTGCCGGGGCAACTGCATCGGTTACCACGATGGCGCGATCGACGCCGACAACGCGAAGGTAGTTCCGCAGGGCGGGAAACGCGATGTGAGCGCCGTCGGCGATGAAGCACACCCACAGCCGATCGGACATACTCAGCACTCGCTGGATGATGTTGTCGTGGCGATGCAGCAGCATGGGAGTAGCATTTCCCAGATGCGTAAACATGGATAAGCCGGCGTCGGCGGCTCTACCAAGGTCGTCAAGGCTCGGATTACAATGTCCAGCGGAGACGATCACCCTGGATTCCACCAGCATCTTCGTCACGCATTGATCTGTGTCATATTCGGGAGCGAGTGTCACCAGCCGCACCAGACCGGCTCCCGCATCAAGCAGGCGCGACATATCACTGACATTGGGATGCCGGATAGCGTGAAGCGGATGTGCGCCGCGGTACCCCGTCTCCGGGCTCAAGAACGGCCCTTCTAAATGAAAACCATAGATGAGCCGCCGCGCGATCGGAACCTGCTCTCGCAGGCGAACGAGGTTTGCCAGGCGATTCGCCATCTTATCAAGATCATCCGTGATAAGCGTGGCAAGCACCCCCTCCACCCCGTCTCTCTCCATGCGCTCGCATACATTCTGCAGCATCTCCGCGGTCAGGGCATCGCCATTGAAATCGACCCCGCCGTACCCATTAACCTGCAGGTCGAAGAAATTGTAACAGTTCCTCTTCCTGCCTTCCTGCATAATCATCTATGATTACTCCAACAGCCAGAATACAATGTATAGCGGACTAAGCAAGGGTCAGTGATGCATGATCAATGTATTCCCTCAGCACCTTCGCATATTGCGGGAATACGACTTCGGGTTCAACGAGATTGGGATGCCAGCGCTTTTCCCATTCAACACTGATGTAACCGTCGTAGCCACGGTCGCTCAGTTCCGAAATCGCCTCGCGGATTGGCGTGTCTCCTTCGCCGAGAAGGCAATACGCGCCGACGGCAGCATCGCGTGCCGAATCTTTAACGTGTACCAGGCGTAGGAACGGCCACAATGCGGAAATGGAAGCGGATGCCGGTTCGCCGGCCATAAACGAGTTATGGGTGTCCCATAGCGCACCAACAGATGGATGCTGCACCCGACCGAGCGCTTCGGCCACCTGCACTCCGGTAACGTAGGCGTCATGATTTTCCAGCAGGACTGCGACATTCTTGTAAGAGGCATAGTTCCCAAGCTGGATTAGCTCTTCGACCAGGCGATCCGTTGCCGCCTCCCGTCTCTCGCCATCGGTGACATCGCCTCCGAAGACGCGAATAAACGGCGCACCGAGGGCGTTCGCAAGGTCGATTGCCGCGCGAGCTTCGGCCCGTGACTTTTCGATCCCCTTCAAACTCGCAAGGGTTGCCGAGCAGTCGATCGCGGAAATGGCGAGGCCGGCATTATCGAACTGCTTCCGTGTATCCAGGGTTGAGGCATGGGTCGCGAAGTGCGGCGAGTTTGTGAGGTCTAAATGGCTTCCAATCCCCCTTAGCTCGATGCCATCGTAGCCGTATTGCCGGCAATTGGCGAGAATTTCGCTCAGGCTCCACCCCGGGCACCCAAGCGTAGAAACGGAGATCTTCATATTATTCTCCTGTAAGGTGGGAGGCTTCTCAAGCCTTGACGGGAAAGTCCACGGGCTGGCCCGTGCGAGCGGATTGATAGACGCCAAGGACAAGTTCAAGCGCATCGCGGCCTTCCTGCGCACCGGCCAGGCGGGATTTGCCGCTTTGAATATTATTGATGAAGTCGCGGAATTGGCAGCTGTGATAGTAGCTGCCCACAGCCGCGGGATCGGAAGCCGTAGAAGGCTGTTCGGAGCGGAGCTTAGCCCCATCATGGTGTTCGCCGTCGGCAAAGTGCGCGGAGACCAGTTCCTGGTTCGCGATTTTCACGGATCCTTCTGTCCCAAAGATTTCGAGGGTCGTATCGAATCCGGGATAGGCGCAGGTAGTTGCAGTGAGCGTCCCGATAGCGCCGTTTTTGAAGACGATCGATGCGGTCACGACATCTTCCACCTCGATATTGTGCCCGCGAGTTGCCGCATAGGCAGAGATGGTTTTGGGACTCCCCATCGCTCGCCGCAGGTTATCGGCATAGTGAACGCCCTGGTTCATCAGTGCCCCTCCCCCATCGAGGGCCCACGTTCCGCGCCAATCGCCCGAGTCGTAGTATTCCTGTGAGCGGTACCATTTGATAGTCGCTTCGCCGTATACCAGTTCGCCAAGTTTGCCGGCTGCCAGCCACTCGTGCAGCTGTTTGATACCAGGTCCATATTGCGTCTGCGAGACGCATGTAACATGCACGCGCGCATCGACTGCGATCGCCATCAACTGGTCCACTTTATCGAGGGTGATATCGAACGGCTTCTCGACGATGACATGCTTGCCATGCTGTACAGCTTTAATTGCATGATCTACATGCATTCCAGATGGTGTAGCAATGGTAACGACATCGATATGATCATCTGCGAGCAACTCCTCGATACTCGTATACGCCTTTACACCGAGTTTATCGGCGGCTTCTACCGCGCGGTCCGCAACGACATCGCAAACGGCCACGAGCTCTGCCGTATCGCTCAGACTGCGTATCGCCGCAGCGTGCCAATGATGAATTACGCCACAGCCAATGATTCCAAAACGCAACTTCTCCATAAATGTCCTTTCATCCAATAATACAAGGCGGCGTCACTGATTTTGCCGGGTTTACCCTGCTCAAAAAGACCTTATGATCTGAGCTTCATGGAGATCGACATCGATCGAGTAATGCCTTGCAACAGTCTCGCTATACGTATAGCATAAAGACATTATAACACCGGTAATTGGAGAGAGTCAATGCAATGGGGAAAGTATGTGACGGTTTTCTTGAGGCGAAGTCAGGCTGTTTAAATGAGGCGTTTCCTTCATCTGTCTGGCGGATGAGCAGGTACAGAGACCTGCTCCCACAGTGGCAGCCATTTAGAAGGAAAGGGCACAGAGGCCCTTCCGGTCAGGCTTCAGCGGCAGCGGAAGTTGACTGCCTTAGCTGTGCGACATCCTTGATCGGCGACTGTCCGAAGTGGCGCTTGTAATCCCTGCTGAAGTGGGATGGATCGTCGTACCCGACCCGGAAGCCGGCGTTGGCGGCGTCGAGGTTCTCGCCGAACATCAGGCGGCGGGCTTCTTGAAGCCTGAGTTGTTTCTGGTACTGCAGCGGACTCATATCCGTGATGGCCTTGAAGTGATGGTGGAAGCCTGACGAGCTCATGCCAAGCTCTTTGGCGATACTGTCTATTTTCAGTGGCCGGTCGAAATCGTTCCGAAGCCGTTCGACGGCCCGGGCGATGACATGCGAGTTTCCGCCAAGCATAGGCAGATGACGGAGACGGTGCCCCTGCTCGCCTATCAACAAGCGAAAGACAATCTCCCTCTTGATCAGGGGCGCAAGTATGCGCGCCTCATCGGGCGAATCGACGAGCCGTACCAACCTCAAGACGGCATCAAGTAGGTCGGCATCGAGCCTGCTCACAACGATCGCACGGGCGTCGCTGGGACTGCGAGGCACGGAGACGCCTGCCTCAACCATCACGGAACCGACTACGACGGGGTCCAGGTCAAGGCGCAGCGATAAGTAGGGGCGCTCGGGCGTGGCCTCGATAATCCTGCCAGTAACCGGAAGCTCCACGGTCGCGAGCAGGTAATTCTCAGAGTTATAGAGATAACGGCCGTCGCCAAGGTAGATCTCCTTGGCCCCTTGCGCAATGATGCATAGCGCAGGCCTGGAGACTCCGTGAACCCTCAGGGTCGGCTGTAAGCCTTTGTTGAGGCGAAGACCGTTCATAGGCTCCGTAAAGCCGTCTTCATGGACAGCCCCCGCAATTCGCTCTGCCAGTTCTTTCCGGCTTATCCGAAGCCTCTGATTATCGTATTCGTTCATCGATTCCATATATACCACATAAATCCCCGGCGCCTTCAGTGATTATCCATGTTTGCAGAATAGTACAAGAGTTCTGGAGAATTGTCCAATCTTAAGCACACTGAAAACGGATAGAATACACCTGACATCGGGCAATGTTGCATCGGAACTGCCCGAAAGCATTTTGGAATTTCATTCCAGGTTAGAGAGGCCACTGGCCTCGATTGGTTTCCTAATTTCCCCAGGCTTTGAGGAGTTAGGGGCCTCCTCCGAAATTAGTTAAAGGATAAAAATCAATGCAGAAACGTACACTTGGAAACAGCGGCCTGGAGGTCTCTGCCATCGGCCTTGGCTGCATGGGAATGAGCTTCAGTTATGGTCCGCCGGCGGATAAGCAGGAGATGATCTCGCTGATCCGGTCGGCCGTCGATCTCGGCGTCACGTTCTTCGACACAGCCGAAGTCTACGGACCTCTAATCAACGAAGAGCTTGTCGGCGAAGCCCTGGCTCCGATCCGCGACCAAGTCGTCATCGCTACCAAGTTCGGCTTCAAGCCGGGAGAGAGTGGCGAGACGAGATGGACCGGATTGGACAGCCGCCCGGAGCACATCAAGGAAGTCGTCGAAGGCTCACTAAAGAGACTGCGGATCGACACGATCGACCTCTACTACCAGCACCGTGTCGACCCGAATGTCCCGATCGAGGACGTCGCCGGGGCTGTCAAAGAGCTGATCCAGGCCGGTAAGGTCAAACACTTCGGCCTCTCGGAAGCGGGGGTGCAGGTCATCCGCCGCGCCCATGCCGTTCAGCCGGTGACTGCCCTTCAGAGCGAATACTCCCTCTGGTGGCGCGAGCCGGAAGCGGAGATCATTCCGACTCTTGAAGAACTCGGCATCGGCTTCGTTCCGTTCAGCCCGCTCGGCAAGGGTTTCCTGACAGGCAAGATCGACGAAAGCACAAAATTCGACAGCACCGACTTCCGGAACACCATCCCCCGCTTCTCTCCCGAGGCTCGCAAAGCGAACCAGGCTCTTGTCGATTTGATCGGCAGTATCGCAGAACAGAAGAGCGCAACGCCCGCTCAGATCGCGCTGGCATGGATACTCGCCCAGAAGCCATGGATGACGCCGATTCCGGGAACAACAAAGCTGCATCGCCTAGAGGAGAATGCCGTGGCGGCCACCGTCGAATTGACGGCCGATGATCTGAGTGAAATCGAAAGCGCGGCGTCCCAAATCGAAGTGCAAGGGGCTCGCTATCCCGAGGCTGCACAGCGAATGATCAATCGATAGAGGCATAATGGCTGTAAAAGCAGCGTAGGCTCGTTCCTATCCACCCTCCGAAGTTTTGGGGCGAATGACCTCGCCCATCATATTGATAAGCCGCGCAAGACAGAGAATAGATCGCAAGGAGCATACATATGGAGATTAAACGGGCAGGTTCCCGGCCGTCGGGCAAGGGGCCGGAAGATTATTTCACCGGCACGGTTCGAATAGATCCGCTGTTCGAAGCCGCCGATCCGGCGCGTGTCGTCGGCGCAAGCGTCACCTTCGAGCCGGGAGCGCGCACCGCATGGCACACTCACCCCCTCGGCCAAACGTTGATCGTGACGGCCGGCTTCGGCCGGGCCCAGCGCGAGGGCGGACCGATCGAGGAAATCAGGCCCGGCGACGTGATCTGGTTCTCCCCAGGCGAAAAGCACTGGCATGGCGCATCGCCGGCGACCGCAATGACGCACACTGCCATTCAGGAGAAGCTTGACGGCAAGACCGTCGACTGGCTGGAAAAGGTCACCGACGAGCAATACCAAGGATGATCGATTTTCTCTCCGAGTTGCCCGGCATGCCGGGCAACTACCTGGCAGCCCTATGGCTGGTGAACATGTCCAGCAGACTCTGGGGGGCATTGGGGCCGAGACACACCTCCAGGATCTTTTCCGCCTCAACAGCCTCGGCCGCGCTGCGGGGAAATAGGTCCTTTTCATAGGCGATGAGAGCGGTTTCAATGTCACCGGGGTTGGCGGCGATAGCCTTCCCGAGTTCAGCGCCGTCAAACATTGCGAGATTTGCCCCTTCGCCGGACGGCGCCATCAGGTGCGCCGCATCGCCGAGCAGTGTCACACCCGGCACGCGGTCCCATCGATGGTCAACGGGGAGCGCATGGATCGAGCGAGGCACAGGGGCCGTTTCGCCATCGGTGATGAGCGCTCTCAGTTCCGAAGCCCAGCCATCGAACTCCGCGGCGACGCATGCTAGCGCAGCCACCTGGTCGGAAAAGTCGATGCTGTCGATCCACTCCTTTGGCTTGTTCATCTCCACATATGTGTGCAGCACGCCATTGGGCTCACGATGCGCGGCGATGCCTTTTCCCGGCGCCAGCGCAAACAGCGCGCCGCCGCCAACCGCTTCCGCGCTTGCCTTGTGATGAGTGTCGCTGTCAAACAGGTATGTCTCGATGAATGATGTGCCGACATAAGCCGGTTTCGCCTCGGAAAGAAGCGGACGAACTCTCGACCACGCGCCGTCCGCGCCCACAAGGAGATCGGTAGTCACCGTTGAGCCGTCAGCAAAGGTCACTGCGTGTCGGCCGCCGAGCGAAGACACCGCCGTAACTTTGTGTCCCCAGCGCACCGTGCCGGCAGGAAGCGAATCAAGCAGGATCCGGCGAAGCTCTCCACGAGGTACCTCAGGCCGTCCGCCCGTACCGTCGTCGGGCTCATCAAGCAGGACGTTGCCCTCCTTGTCGAGCACCCGCGTCGCCTGCCCCCCCGCATGAATGATCTTGAGAAACTCTTCAAAGAGTCCCGCAGCCTTAAGCGCGAGCTGCCCATTATTTTCGTGGATATCGAGCATGCCCCCCTGCGTTCGCGCATTCGCCGAAGCTTCCGCCTCGTAGACTGTCGCGGCAATACCGTGGACATGCAGAACGCGCGCAAGTGTCAGGCCGCCGAGCCCTGCGCCGATGATTGTGACTGGAGTATTCATCCTGGCTCCTTCATGGTTTGAGTCCATCGCCTCAAACTTCGCAAATCGTTATGGAACGTCATTCCATTATTATGGAACAGCATTCCATTCATGTCAAGACTCGACATGATATGTCAAGATGAGGCATGGTCAAAAAAGCACGCAGCACTCCACGGCGGGAAGAATCGCTCTCGCGGGATCAAATCATTGAGGCGTCGATAGAGATCCTGGACAGCAGCGGAGAGAGCGGGCTGACATTCCGAGCCCTATCCGAGCGGCTCGCCACCGGCCCCGGCGCTATCTACTGGCACATCGCCAACAAGAGCGATCTGCTGACCGCCGCCTGTGACGCCATCGTCGCCCGCACAGTGGACACTCACCTGGACGCCGCGACGCCTGAGGAGACAATTCGCGCACTCGCGCTGGACATGTTCGATGCGATCGATGCGCATCCATGGGTCGGCTCGGCGCTCACACACGCCCTGGGACAGCTGCCCATAGTGCGTATCATCGAACGCATCGGCCGGCAGGTTCGCGCTCTCGGCGTGCCGAAAGAGGCGCAGTGGACAGTGGTATCCGCGTTGCTGAGTTATATTCTTGGCGTCGGCGGGCAGAACGCGGCCAATGGGCAGTTCGCCCGGGCGCAAGGCGCTGACAGGTCCGACTTCCTGGCGGAGGTATCGGCTGTGTGGCTGCAGCTCGATCCAGATGAATATCCGTTCGCTCACAGCATAGTCGAGCAGTTACGCGCTCACGACGACCGTATGGATTTTCTCGCCGGGATCGATCTCATTCTCAGAGGTGTGGAGATCAAGCCTATGGTCGACACATCTCCATAGCAGCGAATATACTCCGCGGTCGCAGGCGTACGTAGCGTCAAGCACTACGCCGCTCAAGGGCCTATTCGCATCTATCATTGGGTATCTCCTCATCCAGTGTACTTAGATGAGGATGAGGTTACCGTACAAGTCCTGACACAATCCGTCATATTTGACGGATCAGGAACGGATACCTGGGTTTAACGGAAGACTCCACGGCTTCAATCGAATGCCAGAATTATTGCCAACAAGTATCAATGTCTCAAAGCGTCGTTGTAGCGCTAAGCAATGCAAACATTATAATCACGTTAATATCCATAAATTTATGGAACCACTATGTATGGAGCATGGTGTGGATGATTTGGCATATGTTCACTCAAATAATTCGCGAGTTGTTCACGTCCGTTTCCACTGGCATGGTCGAATGCTGTCATCCCTCGTGTGTCCTTGGCAAGGATGTTTGCTCCCGCGGCAAGCAAGATCTTACATAGTGATACGTCCCGGTTCGCGTTTCCATATATATTAATCTTCTTCATTGCAATGACGGGACTAACATCACCAATAACCATTAAAGCCGTCACTCCATCTGGTCCAACGGCATCTACTGTCGCTCCGTGCTTCAGCAGTAGCTGTACAGTTTTGCGGTCTCGATTTTCGACTGCCGCCATGAGAGCAGTTCTATTACCCGAAGGCGCTCGGTTAGGATCAGCGCCCAGTTGGAGTAACGTCGGCACCATTGCCGGAATTCGTGCTGCCGCGACTTCCAATGCCGTTCTGCCAGACAAGTCCACCTGGTTAATATTTGCGCCATGTTGAATGTACAAGCGGGCGAGTTCCGCGTCCTCTACCTGTAGGGCATCGGTCAACGGCGAAGGACCTTTACTTCGGATATTGACGTCGGCCCCATGTGTGATGAGTAGCTGAACGCACGGCAAGACCCTCGAACGAAGCGTATGTGGCGGAACGTCAACGGGATTATTGGGCCAGCCGATGCCGTCGGCTACCCATAATGAGGAGTATCCCTGGCAAAGGGTATTGGGATCTGCACCGTGTTTAAGCAGGATTTCTATTGCCTCAAACCATGTTGCCTCCGGCACTCCGCCGGTGCGCAAAGTCGCAACGAGGGGCGTATAGTGGTTATCGTAGAAATTGGGATCGGCTCCTGAATTCAACAGCCGTGTCATGGAATCGATATGACATTGCGCACTAGCAGTGATGAGTTCGCGGCTCAGTTCATCTCGTGAGGTTACCGGCTCTGCAGTATGCCCAGGCAAGGCCAAAATTCCAATCAGAGCCAAGACTAGAATTGGTGCTTGTATCCTGCGATATCTCATTTATCTTTACCTACACAATCGTGCCATGACTCTCAAAGGGAATCGACGTTAGCAGGGAGCGACAGGGTGGAACGATGGATCGCTTGACATGCTGGAGAAGGCGCACAACAGCAGTTCCAATTTGATTTTATACTGTATTAAACGGTGAATGAACTACACCGCCTCAGGCCGGCCCCATCTGATACTGAGGTGATTTACTACGGGAATGGCCGCATATCCCCACATTCGCGCCTATCAATCCCTGTGGGTTCATTGCTCCGCTGTTCGTTCCATCGGGTGGATAGTCACGCACGAAGGTGCCCCGCCCGGAGTGGCGGGCCTGTAGCCAGCAGACAGGAGAAATAAGGCTCAGCCTATAAGCTCTTTATTCCCTCGCAGCAGTGGCACCGTATCCGACATTTATAGCTTGACGGCATCAAAATAACTCAGTAGCGCCGCGATGGTGAGGCCAGTTTCAAGCTTATGTAAGCCGAAAAACTCATGGATTGTTCGTGATTAAAAATGGAAGTTCCGGCGCGTGCTTGTCCGCACGCGCGAAATAGCTTGCGACAAGGCTGTTTCCACTAAATACGTACAAAATATTTCTTTCGATGCGCACCTCGTTGCCAGCACTCAACAACGCAACTAACTGATCTGCCTCCGGAGTTGGCAATACAGCTTCGACATCTGTATATCGGACTACGTTGCTCGCGTCTACCGTACCCGTCATTCGATAAATCTGCCGTTCCGACAGGCATAGCGTTGGTGAGCTAAGCCGATCAATCATGGCCCTGGCATACATTGGCGCCTCTGCTGCTATGAGGGCATATAGGTCGCGGGCTTGATTAATGGTTGCGTGGCATGCAAAGCTGCAGGGGATATGAGGCACAAGACCGTATGCAGTATGCCTCAATAACCCGTTAGCATACGCACATGGCTCTCCGTGGGTATTGCTGAATGAACTGCGCCAACAATTATTCTCATGCCAGTCGTTTTCACGCCTGAAAAATGCACGGCAACAATATGGATAGCCTAGTGAGGCTCCGAACTTGTCGTGATCTGCAAAATGTTTCGGTACTATCCGTGTACCTACGATAACTGGATACCAGCCTGCTGCTACTGCTGTAAACAGCGCTTCCTTCGTGCTGGAGACAAATACGTGGACTTCTGCACGTTCGGTCGCGTTAGCTACGGATAGGGCTCTTGTTGTCGTGAATAGCTCGACTCTTTGCCTCTCAAATGCCAACATCGCGGCAGGACTATCGGTCTCGATATAGCTGTCACTATAATAGAATAGGCCAAGGTATCGCATAAGCTCAGCGAACGAATTCCATTTACGCTGAGGCACCCACAAATCCATTGCCGGTTTGAGACCGTTGTGAACCGCAACTAAGGAAGGTAGTTGGAGGCCAGACGGTATGATGTCCAAAAACAGCTTAAGCCACGAATTACCGACAAGTGAAGACAAATTGAAACGATATTCGTCCATAGCTAAAGCGAAGTAAAGGAACTGCGTATGCTGTCGATTTTGACCACCACGTTTGGGGGAGGAGTTATCGATGAGGACAGTTCACTCAGGTGACTTAAGATAAAGTTCGAGTCATCAAATGAACCAAGATGGCGTAGGGCGAAAGCCAAACACTCCCATATGTAAGCCGATTCTCGATTAATATTCAAACATTTAGTGTAACATCTCGCCGCCTGTTGGTAGTCGCACTGAACATACGCTACATGAGCTCTAACCAGACTTAGCAAAATGCTCGAATCGTCTGTTGTGCCGTCTAGAGCGGCTCGCAACTCGTCGATCTTACCTAGATCATACAGGTCAACAATCGTGCGAAGCATCAAGTCATTCCGGTAGTCAGGACTTGATGACGCATTGGCGACTTGCGTTGCAAACTGCGTACCAAATTGCTTAAAAACCATGCTTAACTCATCTGAACGGTTGGTGTCGATCCTACCCGCCACCACAGGCGTGTGGTGAGGTCTTGCCTGAGGGATACTAGTCGAGTTCGATTGTTCCCATGTAGCTCTGTGTTTGTCTTGAATCCGCAGGACTGCCATGTGATCGCTTTGCGTGATACTGGGCAACGACGGAATCTGTTTGCGTACGTTCTGCTCAAGTGACTTAACCAGCGCAAAGCCGATCGGCGTGAGTTGTCCCTCGGCTTTGAGGGTCTCCACCGCGGTCGTAACTTGCCCCGCAATGAGGTGCATTCGTCGGAGAAGAGCGTTTGATGTTGGAACAATTTGATTGTTCGTTGCGGCATTCCAAAACTCTAAAACAGCACCGAAGACGTAAGCTCCATGCAAGATACCGCTCAAAGGCCGACTGTCTGTCCGCCACGGCGAATAGAATCGCGCATCAGCAACGTCAGATGTTACAAGCGGATCTATATTCATGAGTGAAAACAGCTTACAATGGTGGTACTCATGAACCAACGCCTCCGATAGAATCAGATTATCTGACGTGTAGGAGAGTGCCACTAAACCGGGTGATTCCTGGAATGTCGAACTCAGATTCACGTTCTCATCGGCTGAGCGAACCGGCACCACAGTTCTTATGGATGTAATCAGTTCGTCTGATAGTTCGTGGCTGACTGCCCTGATCGTATCAACACTCTTATCGATCGCTGCGATCCAATCAGCGCAACGTGTTTCATCCAGGATTTCGTATTCGTACGTCGTTCTTCCTGGCAAGCGAAGATCATAATCTAGAGAGTTGATCTCGATTCCTGAGCTAGTAGCGGGAATGTCAATGACCGAAAGGTGCCTCGTGGCTTCCGAAGAACCCGAGTGTCCGGAAGTAACGCTTCCAGATGTCACGTGAAGCCGTAGTGGCATGTGTGGATACCAAGACGGATCGTCTACATATACTCCTGCTCCCGGGAACGTAATCTTGCCGAGGCCGTTGGTGCGCATATCGCACGAAAGACTGCCTTGACATAGCCAGACAGCCGAAGCGACATATCTCCAAAGATCACTGAGATGAATCGCAAAGTGCAACTCGGGATGTCGAATATGCGATCTTCGACGTACAAGTTCCCAGGAAACGTCGAGCCAGTAGTCGAATGATGGGTAGCCGAGAACACGCCTTTGAACGGCAGTTGGAGTTGCCTTTAGCGTATCGAGGGCAGCCGTGAAGCCGCATTCGTCGAGTACGGTATGGCAGTCAGCCTCAAGTGTCTGCTTAAGGATCTGCAACTTGAGAAGTGACTTATGGTAGGCTTTTGCACGTAGCGCAACATTTAGCTGATCACTAATTCCGCCGGGGGAAATGACGTCTCGAACATTTTCTTCATCTAGTATAAACTTCATATATCTATGAGGTCGCTGTAGGTAGCCGTCCACGAATCTTCAAGAGATCCGCAGCAACGGCTGAATGCACTGTGTGAAGTAGTTTCTTAAGATCATCACAGTAAATCGACGGGTTATCAAATCCATTTGCCGACGAATACCTATGTGGAAAATACCCACCACCACAAACAGGCATTAAGTTACATTGTTTACATGTCGTGCATAGCTTAGACCATCGATTCTGGCGTTCTCTAACGAGAGGGGATTCAAACATGTCATCGAACGAATGCTCGAAAACGTTCAATCCAAGGTGATTGGCACCTGAGTACGTAACCTTTAGCGTATCGACCGCCTGAATATCACCGTTGGTCTCTACTACCGCAAAATCGACGGGCTGCAATCCCCATTCTTCCGATGATCGATTCCCATGAAGCATTAGAGCTATAATGTCTTTGAATCGCCGGATCACCACTCGCTGGGACTTGTCACGATACCATTGGTTGAATATCTCAATTAGCCAGTCTGCATATGGCGTTGGCCCGAGATCAGCTTCTCCGTCAAAGTCGAACATTGGCAGCATAACACGTGACCCGTATGAGTACTTTCTGTCGTTCTTGCCAGGAGGGAGGAGGTCATAATGACCCAATGGTAAGAGAAATTCTATGGATGGCGGGCTCCAAGACCTAAGAAAGTCATAAGTCTCAATCGGATCATTCCGTAAATCAATGACGCTCAGTATGCCACTCCAAACCTTTCTACCATCATCGGTAGAAAGTAGTTGCAGTGCCTTCAATACTGCGTCGTATGAAGAGCGCTTCTGGTGATCAATACGGTGTCTATCTGTTGCCTCTTTAGGTCCATCAATACTCGTGCCCAAAAGGAATTGCCACTTGAGGCAGAAGTCAAGTGTTGACTGATCGAACATGGTGACGTTGGATTGAATCCTAAACAAAACCTTTGTATCAGGCGTGTTTATCCTTACGATCTGACATGCTTCATCGAGGTAGTCGAGGGGCAAGAGAAATGGTTCACCGCCGTGAAATACAATCTCAACGCTCTCAAGATTGTGGGTGGCAGCATGCTCGTTTATCCGCCGCGCGACTTGGGCAAACGTCTCCAAGGACATTCGACTAGGTTGCTGTTGCCACGTTTGGTCTGGATATTTGTATACGTAGCAGTAATCACAGTCAAGGTTGCACCGAGAAGCAATTTTACATATGAACAAGGTCATCGGAGTGAATGTAGTCTCAAACTCCGAAGGGTCTTCCCGCGCAATGCCCATATTGTTACCATACACATGCGATAATTAAGTCCACACAAGGCACCCGGATTAGGATTTGATGAATGCAATGGACTTATTAAGTGCTTACGGTGAGTTGAGAGGTCTTAAACGATGGCTACTGATGCGATGAGACGTACTGACGCAACCAGGGCGCACTTCGTAGCGCAACATAACCACTACCATCCAGAAGATGTTCCGTATGCAGTATGGGAACTGTGGCTCGAATGTGCTGAATGTGATGCACTTATCGAGTTGCCATCAAGCTCACCTCTACGCTGCATCTGCTCCAGTATGTTTCCTAGCGCAGAGTCTTCAAGCTTATCAAGATCGGCTAAGTCGATATCCGTGACGTCGAGCTCGATTGAGAACTGATCGGTTGGTGTGTTCATACTACTCCCCTATTGATCGGCTGATGTCTTAATACCGTATTATTGCAAAACCGAGCAAGCCTTGTCAATATTCTCGACTTCAATTAACTTCATAATTATGATGTCTCTAACATTGCGTAGTGCTAGTCTATCACCGTAAACTGATGGGTGAAGGCGCAGTCGCACTTGAATATCATGATCGAGAGCCTACCAGAGCACATTTTCATTGAGGAAACCTAGTAAATGGGATCGCCAAGGAGACGAGCACCAGATGATTCAGATCGATAACACTCATATTGACTATGGGAAAATGCGTTCAGTATGGAATGGGGCCATAGACCGATATCCTTCCGCAATCTTTTGGCCAGAAAGCCCTCAAGATGTCGTTAGCATAATTAGAAGAGCGCAGGACCGTCAACTTCAAATCGCCATCCGAGGAAGCGGGCACAACGTTAATGGGTTCGCAGTTTGCAATCGAGGAATTGTTATTGACTTGGCAAGGATGAACAATGTAACGTTTCGACCTAAAAGCGGACTGGTTGTTCTTGGGGCTGGGGTGACCAATGGTCAACTTGCTGATGTAATTTGCCCACGTGGCTTTGTCGTTCCGTTCGCGTCACATCGTTCAGTAAGTTACTGTGGGTTTGCTCTAGGAGGAGGCCTTAGTTTGTTGTCGGGACTCCTGGGGCTGGCGTGTGACAACATATTGTCTGCGCGAGTCGTTACTTCATCCGGTAACATTATCGATACTGACAGCTGGAGCCATCCCGAGCTGTTCTGGGCCTTAAAGGGCGGAGGCGGCAATTTCGGCATTGTAACCTCGATCAAACTAAAGGCACAAGAAGCCCGTCAAGTGCTTGCCGGTTCGATATCTACCACAACCACAGGATTGACTGATTTTCTCACTGGGTATCGCGCAATGACTGAGAATTGTGAAGACTCAATTACTATCTTCGCTAACATTAGGCATTCCGGTGCCGACGGATTTGAGGTGTCCTACAACATATGTTCGACCGACACATCTGCGGTTCCGATCCAACTAGCCATGGGCATAGATGCACTTGGATCCTCTGAGCCCGCCAGTTTGCAGCGTGTGAATTATACGGACGTACTTGGCTGGACGGCGGGTCTAGACCCTGCTGGACGTCATTATGAATACAGTTCGAGAGGTATTATGAACTTGGATGATCAAATAGTCGGTTTGATCGAGCAAACCGCACAACGAATGTGTCTGCGCGAACAGTCAATATCGATATATCATCAGCATGGTGCGGTCACACGCGTTGCAGCAGGGGATACGGCTTACGCTGGCCGCAAAACGCCGTATCTTGTCCGGTTACAGACCTGCGGTGGAGACGACCGCAACACGAAATGGTTGGCGAGTTCGATGGGGCGATTTGATGCAAGTGAAGGATGGCTTACATCGGTCAATCTACTTGGCAGCGATGGGCACGCGGCGGTAAGCAAAGTCTATGATGTCAACTACTCGAAGCTGAGGATGGTGAAAAGCAAGTTTGACTTGGACAATCTCTTCAACAGCAACTTCAACATCAAACCGTATTCGTAGCTCATGGTGGATTATCCACGAGGTGATCTGAGAGATCAATCTTGTGCCACCATACACGACCAAGGCATTCAAGGAGTGCAATGGATGAAAGAGTATCGAGCTTTGAGGCAGGAAATCGACGTAACTGAAACTGACTTTCTGACAAAATTCGATCTGATTTACAAATGTGTATATGGAAAGCACACTAGATTCGAGTGGACGTGCAAGGTGTCAGACGTGGCAATCGATGTTAACAGGTTCCTCGTCTGTGGCATCCGCATCGACGAAGAGGTTCGGTCTGAATTGACTTCGATTTTGCAGATTGCGCGGACACCGATGGACGCCCCAGTACGAAGGTTATGGGATGAATTACTCTCTCATCACTGTGACTACGCTCACGTAGCCTACGCCGGTACATCAGGCCTCTCTAACCAAGGAGAGGTACTCAAACTATATTTGGTTCCCCGATTATACGATGACTTGCTACACCAATCCATCGCCCGTGTATCAAGCAAAGATAGCTTTGGGCCTTGTCCACCCGGCGCGCCTGTAGCCAACATAGGATTTGTGGTGGAACGGGCAAAGGCCATAAGTATGAGACTATATTTAGCGTACGAAATCGATCAATACGATGATAAGACCGTCAGAGAATATTTGACGAGTATACTGGGCAAGCGCGGCTATGAGCGCATAAAGGAATACCCTGCGACAGTCATCGGGTTTAAGCCAGACGGTGTCGACATGACATATGTGTTCATGAACAATCACGATAATCACCTAGGGATAGTGGCGAGTAACCTCGTACGACGCACGGGGAATATTCCTGTACAAAAACGTCTTGACAGAATAACATACGTCGGGTTACCTCCAACTGAGCTTGTGAACGATCATCCATCTGTTTTAAATCTATACTTGAAACTCGACTAACTAACTGACTGTCATCTTATGGTAGCCTCAGCGCTTCCATCAACCGTCAAGGCTTCCTCATAATGGCGCACTTGGACATCGAGATGTTTATCGATCATTACTGTCCGTTCATGGAATTGTCCCATGTCTGGGTTGTGACTTACGGTTATGATAGATAGCTCCGGTATCTCAGAGCGAAAGTTATCGTAGATCAAACCAATACATTCTCGATCCAGTGCCGACGTCGCTTCGTCAAGAAACAACCATTGTGGTTTAAAAACGAAAACTCGAGAAATGGATAGTAGCTGTTGCTCACCAGTCGAAAGAAAACTAGACCAATCCCTTTCGACATCCAAATGTTTTGCCAAATGACCTATTTGGCTACTTGATAGCGCCTGTGTCACAGTACTAACTGATGCGCAGTCAGTATCATATGGATAGCACACCACTGACCGCAATGTGCCCGCTGGTAGATATGGTCGCTGTGGGAGCAGCATGTATTTGAAGACATTTGGTTGCTCGATACGTCCAGTGGCAAACGGCCACATACCAGTAAGCGTTCTCAATAGCGTGCTTTTTCCCACTCCAGAGGGTCCCATAATCAACACGGTGTCCCTCGGACCGATTGTAACCTCCAGTTCTCTGATCAGCACTTCGTGCAGTGGATTATGTATCGTCAGTTCTTGAACAATAAGAGTATTATCTACAGAAGTGGCTTGAAACTCCACATTCTGCGGACTGAGTGCCGCACAACTCCCAACCATCTCAGAGAATTGGATAAGTCGAGTTATCACTGAGCGGTAGTAAGAAACATTCCCGTACGAATTTATGAAGAAGGACAGCGAATCTAACACCTGCCCGAAAGCTCCCGTCACTTGAGAAACTGATCCTAACGTTATCGCTCGTGCGAAGAAACGAGGCATAACAAGCAAAAGTGGAACAAATGAAGCGAACTGTTGATAGAAGGTAACAAAGTAACCGAGTTGCTTTTCCTTGTCCATCACCTTTCGCATGCTGTCGCTTACTGCTAAAATTTTAGATTCCAGACGTTTCGTTTCGGTTTTTGCACCATTAGTTGCAGCGATTGTTTCCGCATGCTGTCGAACTTGTGCAAGTCCATACCGAAGATCGGCCTCAGTGTGTTGAAGGTGGTAATTTCGCGGTACCAACTGCCTTCCTATGCAATGAGCGATTATTGAGCCCAATATGGCGTAACAGACACTCGCGAATAGCATATATCCGGGCACGGTAATGACTAGCGACGGTCCAATCGTAATATGCAGGGCTCCTGACTGCTGCCACAGAACGATGGCAAAGCCAATCAATGTAAGTGCTTGCTGAAAAAGGGTCATGCTGAATGTTAAGCTAAAATCGACGAAATCATGGATGTCGTCAGCTATGCGCTGGTCTGGGTTGTCAATGGAGAGTTTTAGAAACTTTGAATAGTAAAATGATCGATTTGAAAACCAAAGCCTCAGAAAATCGATGGTCATCCATTGGCGCCAGCGAAGACTAAGAAGTTTTTGCAGATACTGCTGGTACACGTAAGACGGGACGTAAACGCATAAGAATGCAAGGTACAGCGCGAAGGCACGCCAGAAGTCGTGAGCGTTCATCGACTGAAACGCGTTAAAAATAGCCCCGTTGATCTTATTGAATTTCAGCAGGATAAGAACATTAAGAACCGTCAAACCCATAACAGCAGCCAATAGTTGCCCACCATGCCGCCTCTCTTCGGATTTCCAGAAACGCAATAATGTATCGATGTTTTTCATCTGCTCCTTCTCAACTACAGTACAAAGTCCGTTCCAGATCACTGTGTCAACTGGTGGTCACCACACGATCCAAATCGAGATCGATAGTCAAAACTGTAACATATACAGCTTGTTTACTGGCACCCAGGTACTTGACATGGTCCAAGCGTTCGTGGGGAGAGCAGGCAGTCCGACATGCAGCTATACGTTCTGATCAGTTAGTCAGATCAGAACATAAGAATGAGAGTTTGATTAGCTGTTGGCCTGTATAATATTGTACTCAAAGTGAAGGGAGCAAGTACAGGGCCTCAGTTCCTGCGGCTGCTCTTTTGAGTATTAATCAGTCTTTGCCAGCTGAGGGACAACAATGTTGCGGAGTGATTGGATTATCGAGCTCTCTTGATCTTCTCACACCTGGATATGTGGGGATTTACTACGGGAATGGGGCGGATGACTGGACTTAAACCAACGGCTTCCGGAACCACAGCTTCGTGACAAAGCGATTGGAGTCCGGCTTTGAAGCCACTACGGCATAAAGTCAGCTACAAAGATACTCTTGCCCACAGCAAGCAGCGGTTCAATACTCTCTCCAGCCCTGTAGATCGCCCTCTCGGTATACACAGAGCCTGCCGGATTTCGATAAACTTCAAGCTGCGCATCGACGAGATTGAGTATCCAGTATTCGGGAATACCGGCGGTTGCATACAGAGCGGTCTTGACCGTGCGGTCGTAAACCAGAGTGCTGTCTGAGATCTCAACGATGAGTTGGACATCCGCAGGGCTGGGATGCTGAGAAAGATAGTCGCGCCAGGAGTCGCTTGCCACGACGATATCAGGCTGCGGCTCACTCGCCGCAGCATCGGTTACGATCGAAATAGGAGCCTGATTGCGGACGGTGTGGCCGCTGCCGAATGCTTCTTTCAAGATTGCGGTGAGTGGATCACTGATCGTTGCGTGTTGCGGGCTAATCGATGGCATTTTGATTAGCTCTCCCCCAATGAGCTCGATCTGTGCATCGCCTAATATTCCGACGCTGCCCAGTGAATAATATTCTTCGCGAGTGAAGAGATGGCGATGTGTAGACATCAGTATTGAGTTATCAATCGAGCGCACTTCGTGTTCCAGAACAGCCATATTTAGCCCCTGATGCAAAACTTTTATACAAGGAGGAAGACCTTGGAGATCAGTATAAGTTTACCCGCGGCGATTTATAATCGGCATTGTGCAGCGCTTCCGTATCAAGCCTGATCGGACTTAGCCTGCATTATGCATGAACGTTTATGTCTGTCTGCTTAGCACCTTGGAATAGGCTTGCTACGGACGGAAATTATGCCTCCATATTGCTGTGGCAGTTATCGGCGGCAATTGGATTGGT
>Ga0105237_10000462_pt1 | contig 57603 bp, 55 predicted proteins | sample KBSC24metaG_FD_81520 | JGI IMG/M metagenome (GOLD analysis project Ga0105237, IMG submission 81520) | Corn rhizosphere microbial communities from Kellogg Biological Station, Michigan, USA - KBS C2-4 metaG | ecosystem: Host-associated > Plants > Roots > Rhizosphere > Soil | place: Michigan, USA... | reverse complement strand
TAAAAATATATAAGAGGGCCAAGCGCCAATGAAAACTGCAGCGGCAACCGTGTATCGATGCCTGAGATACGGATCATCCACAAAACCATCACCACAAGAGCCAAGGCAAGAAACCTGTTTGCCGGGCGGTTTATTTTTTTGCTGGACCCTAACAACAAAGCAAAATTCAGCCCGGTAAATAGGATTCCCAGGACGGCCACGTCGTAAAAGTTAATATGGGATGTATAGAGATTCACGCAGATCAAATATCGGGAACATTTTAAGATAATCGTTTTTGTCCGGCCGCTTTTTGTGGGTCGCCCCGGCTGTTCGAAGTTTACGAACTTCGGACGATTATGCTCATAGGCTCCGTCTACAGTAAAAACAAAAAAAAGCCTTTAGCTTTTCGCTGAAGGCTTTCTGCTTTGAAAGTAGCCCGAGGGGAATCGAACCCCTTTTAACAGATTTATGGCTATTTGCTTTATAGAATATACGGTTCGAGTCCTGGTCGGGCTACCGAAAGGAAATCAAAAGCCTCAAGTCGAAAGATTTGCGGCTTTTGATTTCCTACCAGTTGCTGTTTACGCGAGTATGGACACCCGCAATTATTTCGCGGCTAAGCGCGGAGGCTTAACCGGGCGGGGTAAATCAAACTGGTTAATATTTAACGATACATAATAACTTAAGAAACTCGGTAAACCCTAAGTAAATATTGTTATCTTTAAATATATAATACTTATTTATTAATATCTGGAAATTGATATTCGTGCGACGGAGTTAATCTTTAAAAAGCGATGTTCAAAGCATTTATTATAGACGACGAATTGCAGAGCAGGAACTTTCTTACTAAGATGCTGCAACAATATTTTCCTGAGATCGGGCTGGCTGGCCACGCATCAAATGTTGAGGAGGGATTAAAAGGCATAGAAAAACATCACCCCAATATTGTGTTCCTTGATATTCAAATGCAAGGTGAAACAGGGTTTGATCTGTTAAACCGCCTGCCTGATATAAATTTTGCACTCATTTTTACGACCGCATTCGATCATTACGCTATAAAAGCATTCCGCTTTAATGCGATTGACTATCTTCTTAAACCGATCGTAAAAGATGAGCTTATTGAAGCAGTAGATAAAGTGAAACAGAAAATGTTTTCCGCGCAAATGGCTTCTAAAAAGCGGGTCGAACAATTATACCAGGATCTGACAAACCCTAAGAAGATTCACGATAAAATTGCAATCCCTACTAGCGAAGGTTTCATAGTTGTGCCCGTCAATGAAATTGTGTATTGTCATGCCGACAGCAACTATACGAAGTTTTACCTGACGGATAAAAAATGCCTGTTGTCCAGTTATACACTAAAGCAGTATGACGAAATATTAAGTCCGCAATCTTTCTTTCGTGCCCATCGCTCTTACCTGATCAACATAGCACATGTAAAAATGTATCGGAGGGGTGAAGGTGGCGAAATTGTGATGAGTAACGGACATGAAATAGAACTTTCACGTACTCACAAAGACGAATTTTTGCAGCTTTTAAATGTAAGGGCAGTGAAATGAGTATCATATTTTCGCACATTTCAATGAATCTGCTTTTAAAAAAAATAACATTATTATTATTCTTCCTCTGTTTCGCAGGCAATTTTTCAATTGCACAACCGACATATAAAGTAAATGCTGAAAATAAATATCGGGCCGTTCACTGGACCATTTATGATGGTTTGTCGCAGGCCGAAACTTACCATATCTTGAAAGATGTGAATGGCTTTGTGTGGATAGGAACAAAAAATGGCCTAGACCGTTTTGACGGAAGTTTGTTTAAGAATTATTACCATGACCCCCACGATAAGAAGACAATAGGCGGAAATTTGATAAACGGCATGATCGAAGACAGCCTGCATAATATCTGGATTGGATACGATTGGGGGTTATCCCGATATGACATTAAAGCCGATACTTTTTCGAATTACCCGAATTTGCGAGATGTTGGCTACCGCTATGTTACCCCTTTCTGGGCTTCAAAAAACAACCTCTATGCGATAGAATCCGGTTCCCGGATCATTGCCTACGATATTCATTCTTTTAAAAGAAAAACACTTGTAAACTTAAATTTGGCTGATACTGTAGATGACGGGCCAGGCCGTAACTATGCCCTTGTTCATCCAGCTTCAAACAGCGCTTGGGTATTATTTTATAGCTCAGGAGAGGCTGGGCTCTTAAACGTTCCCCTATCGGGTGGCCCAACGAAACGGTATACCTGGCCATGCTATTTGAAAATACCGCATCACTACCATAGCTCGACAGCGATGGTTTATGACGCTGAAAGAGAAGCGATCTGGATCAATAGCCCTGATGGTTTGATGGAATTTACTCTTAAGGATAAACAATTTCATCATATCGACGCTTTTAATGACATTTTGAAATTTAAAGATTATTCCAGGTTAGGAGGTATAGCCCTTGACCTTCAGGGCAGGATTTGGTTGGCTTCAACCCCCAAAGGAATACTAATCTATGACCCGTCAAATCAGTCGCTCAGCTATCCTTTCCCGGCTGATCCAGTCATTCAGCGTGATGTTTCCGACGCCAATGCTATTATTTATAGCGACAGGGATGGAATAATTTGGCTGGGGACCTCGAAGAGAAGAGGTTTTTACCAATTGATCCCATATTCACCGGTGGTAAAATTATATACACCCAATGCAAAACTTCCTTTAGGCCTTTCTGATAATTGCGTTGTTTCCGTTTCAAAAGCAATAGGTGGAAACCTTTGGGTTGGCACCGGCAATGGATTATATGAATTTAACGGGCAAACGGGCGAACTTAAGGCTTTAAATAAAAGAGGTTTTCCGGGCTTAAAAGCGCATAAACTAATTGCAATTGAATACATCGACCCTCATTTGAATATAGCCTGGATGGCGACCGATGCAGGATATTTTCAAATGGATATTAAAACCAAAGTTTGTCGTCCGGTAGTTTTCAAAGACAGTTTGGGTAAAACCATTAACGTTGGAGCGTTTACAGTCTTTCTGCCTTTAAAAAATAGCTGGATAATCATTGGCCCCTGCAATAACATCGACGGGCCTTGCTATGATAAACAATTTATCTTTACCGGAAAAGGTGATAATGTAACAGCACGGCAAGCTGTTTCGTTGCCTAATAGTTCGATCAGTCCTATTTATGCTACTACAGACCACGATCATTTGTTGTTTGTAAAACAAGAGGAAAAGGCAGGCAATCTTACCTTCAGCTACCTTGGTAGTAAATTGTTGCGGATCCATCATAAGATGGATTCCTTACAATGGACAAGTATTTTTTTCAATCAAAAAGACCGAACTTATTGGGTGGCGGCGGCAAAAAAGATTATGCATTTCAGCAAAGATTTTAAAATAATTAGTGCCTATGGCCCTGAAAATGGATTGCCGGATATCGAAATTGTGAGCCTAATTGCGGATAACGAAGACAATATTTGGTTTCACACAGACCGTACTATTCACCAATTGAATGTAAAAACTGGCGAAATATCTACGCTAACAGAAAAGGACGGTTTTGAAAAGCAGGATTTCTTTTTACAAAAGAATAATTTTAAAGATGACAACGGGGATATCTATTTCCCCGGCGGGTTCTTTGGCAGCGGCTTTGACAAGATAACTCCGGGTAAATACACTACTCCCCAGTCTTCCATTTATCTGCGTTCGCTGGAAATCAACCAAAAGCCTTTCCCACTTTCTACCGGGGTTAATAACCTGAAGGAACTAACTCTTCAGCATTCCGAAAATAAAATCACCATTGAAACCGGGATAATAGATTATTACTCAAAGGGCGCCAGCCACATGCGTTATAAGCTTGAAGGAAAAGAGAAAAATGAAAACTGGCAATACGGGCCGGCCAATTATACAATCCGCTTCGAGAGTTTGCTGCCCGGCACTTATAAGCTGCGTATACAGGCATCCAACGCAGCGTTTCAATTTAATGGGCCAGAGAAGGTACTGATTATAAAAATCAGTCCTGCGCTCTGGGATACATGGTGGTTCCGCTTAGTTGTCATCATCTTTGCAGCTTATGCTATCGTCAGCATTTTCAAGGGGCGAATAAAAAAAATAAGAAATGAGGCCTTTATACAAAATCAGCTGAAGGAGCTGGAAATGAAGGCATTGAAAGCGCAAATGAACCCGCATTTTATTTATAATGCACTTAATTCAATCCAGGCATTGGTGGCAAATGATAAAAAGGATGAGGGCATACATTATATCGGCTCATTTTCAAGGTTGCTGAGACAGGTGTTGGATCATTCAGAAAACAATGTCATCAGCCTGGATAAAGAATTGGAAACCATCGGCCTGTATATACAGCTGGAATCGCTCAGACTCGATATGCAGTTGCAGTACGAAGAAATCATTCCGGAAAACCTGGTGCCGGAGTTTGAAAAATTACCCCCGCTTATCTTACAGCCATTTGTTGAAAATGCGTTATGGCATGGACTAAGCCGGAAGGAGAGCGACAAACACGTAAAAATCGCAGTTGAGCTAAACCATGACTGGCTGATTTGCGAAATAACGGATAATGGGATTGGCAGGAAAAAAGCCGGGGAATGGAATAGCAATTCTACTTCGATACACCAGTCAAAAGGCATTGATATCACGCAGAAAAGACTGATTGATTATAACGAGAATGATTCCATTATCCCGATAGAATTTTTTGACCTTTACGATAATGGGGGGAAGTCAACCGGAACCCGTGTTATTGTACGAATAAAACGTAAATCAAATCTCCATTCGTTTTGATTTACTAAATCAAACACCGGTTTCAGGTGCCTGATTCTGCACTTCGCTAAATAACGCTTTGTAACAGGCTTTTACCCTGTACTTTTAATCATGGATTTCTTTTGGGCCATTCTGATGTTGCTGGGTGTGACATTAGCCGGTATTTTTTGGGAAGAAATTGAAAGATGGTTATTTCATAAAAAGCATAAAGATGAATAGCCATTGGCTGTTGAAATAACTTCAGTAGTATAAGCATGCACAAATCATTCATTAAACCATATAATCAAAATCAGAAAGGGAAAAATTATGAAAATCAAAGTCAATTTTATCAAATTATCACTATTGTTTTTTTTTCTGCTGATTGTTGTATTCAGCGCCTGCCAAAAGGATAATAAACCCAACCAGCCCGTCGTCCTGTCTGACCAGCCTAAACAATCACTGGATGAATCAATGCCCAATTTTGCCATCAATATTTCAAATTTCAGAAAAGTTTCTACCGGCATGGTCTTAACCTGGAATGATGCGGCCACGGTTGCAGTTACCCGTATGACCCCACTCACCGGCTCCGGCCCTCTTCCACCATTTGTTGAAGCCCGAATCTACGCCATGGTGTTTGTCGCCATGCATGATGCATTGAACACTATTCATCCGGAATATGCAAGATATGCTTTGAATGCTCCGGTTCAATGCCAGGCGTCACCTAATGCCGCAATAGCTCAGGCTGCCCACGATGTCCTTGTGTCGTTGCTTCCACCGCAGCAGGCTTATGCGGATTCGTTGTTAAGTGCATCGCTGGGTGCGATACCTAATTGCCAGGCAAAATCGAAAGGTATCGATATCGGCAAAGCATCTGCGGCAGCGATGATCGCTAAGCGGCAAAATGACGGTGCCGCTACAGCACAATTTGATATACCTCAAGGTACATTACCAGGCCAATACCGGTCAACGCCACCTTTTGACGGGCCACCATTCAACGGCTTTATGGCAACGCCGGGTTGGGGAAACATAACTCCTTTTTCGCTCAATTCGGGAACAGCATTCAGACCACAGCCGCCCTATGCAATAAACAGCCCTGAGTATACCAAAGACTTTAACGAAATAAAAAGCCTTGGCAGCAGCACGAGCATAACCCGGAATACAGACCAAACCCAAATTGCCTTATTTTGGCTGGAGAATGCACCTTTAGGGTGGAACCGGATTGCCAGAAAGCTGAGTATAAAACGTAATTTGGATGCATGGGAAATGACGCGATTGTTCGCACTGTTGCAAATAACAGAGGCAGATGCCAACATTGCTGCCTTAAATGCTAAATATTTTTATAAGTACTGGCGGCCTATTACAGCTGTTCGTCTGGGAAATGCTGATGGCAATCCGAACACGCAGGGTGATCCATCCTGGGACGTATTAGCACCACCGACCCCACCGATTCCGGATTACCCCTCTAATCATGCAGTGAATGGAGGTGCTGCATCAGCTTTGATAGCGGGATTCTTCCATCAAGACCAGATCGCTTTCACAACAACAAGCAGCTCCTTACCGAATGTCATCCGTTCTTTTGCCAGCCTTTCACAAGCTGCAAATGAAAATGCACTGTCAAGAATTTATGTCGGCTATCATTTTCGGCACGCAATAACAGAAGGCAATAAACAGGGTGAAAAAATCGGGTTATACGTATTTCAGCATTCCCTGAGACCATTGCATTAAGCTGTCGTTTATAAAATTATCCATTAAATGCCGTTCAGAATAGTAGGTGAAGGTTTTTAGTTCAAAGCAAATATCAACTCTTGAGTGATGTAGATCTAAATTTGAGAAAGATTTATTTGAATTAAGCCCAATTTATCCTGCTTTTATTGAAAGTAACCTTGAAAGTAAAAACAAAAGACCCTCGTAAGCATTTGACTTACAAGGGTCTTTTAGTAATCTAAGTAGCCCCCGAAGGGGAATCGAACCCCAAGAAATTTTGAGGTTAAATTTGTGAGAGTACTCGCAGGGAATCGACAAAGCGGTTCGAGTTTAGTCCTGTTCGGGCTACGGCGCCTCAGGAAAATACCAGCGTTTTTGTATAAATTCTGGCAGCAGTATCTTTCGGATCAATACGGCTTAAAAAGCCTATGCGTTTTAACCTTTTACCAAATCTTTACTCTTTGATCATCGGGTTTGTAATTTTTATCACCCGGCCGCACGTTAAATGCCCGATAAAAAGGTTCAAAATTCATCAATGGGCCGTTTACCCTCCACATGGCCGGTGAATGCGGATTGGTGTTCACATACGTACGAAGAAACGCATCTCTTGTTTTCACCCTCCATATCCTGGCCACCGACAGAAAGAAACGCTGGTCTGGCGTAAAGCCGTCAATTTTTTCAGAACCCTTCCCCTGCTCAGTCATTTTAAAGGCATCGTAAGCGATAGCGATACCGCCGTTATCCGCAGTGTTTTCGCCCAACGTTAAGGCTCCTTGTATATGTACCGTATCTAAAACCGTAAATGAACTATAGAGGTTAGCTAACTGTTTGGTTTTCGCTCTGAATCTTTGAAAATCTTCTTTTGTCCACCAGTTTTTTACATTGCCGTCTTTGTCGAACTGGGCTCCCTGATCATCAAAGGCGTGCGTCATCTCATGACCGATCACCATCCCGATGCCGCCATAAATGATGGCATCGTCCGCCGCAAAATCAAAATAAGGATACTGTAAAATACCTGCCGGAAAGACAATTTTGTTAACAGATGGATTATAATAGGCCGTAACCGTAGCCGGATCTAAACCCCATTGTGTTTTGTCGACGGGTTTGTTCAATTGTGTCAGCTGAAACTGGTAATCGTTTAGGTTGAGCGAAAGAATATTTTCAAAGTAGGTAGTTCGATTGATCTCCACCTTGCCATAATCCCGCCATTTATCCGGGTAACCTATATTCTTAGTGATCGCGTGTAGTTTTTCTTTTGCCTTTTGTTTGGTACTGTCAGACATCCAGTCCAGGTGATTGATCCTGTTTTCGAAGGATTTCTGAAGGTTGTTTACCAGGGTCAGCACACGTTTTTTTGCATCCTCATTGAAATACCGTTTGACATATAGTTGTCCCAAAGCCTCCCCCAGGTAATTGTCAACTTGTTCTGTCATGATCTGCCTGCGTGGTTTTTGCGAAGCTTGCCCGGATAAGACCTTATTAAACTCAAATGAGGCATCCACAAAAGGTTTACTAAGTGTTTCCGCGTAATTTTCCAGCGTAATGGCTTTTAAATAAATTTTCCATTGATCCAGGCTGATCGTTTTTAACAGCGTGTCTAACTTATTGTAATACGCGGGTTGTGCCATATCAACCGAATCCGTTACTGCGCCTAAATTGGCGAACAATGTCGCCCAGGCTAAATTTGACTGTGTTTTGCCGAGTGCGGCGACCGCCAGTTTATGGTAATTGGCATCAACATCTCTTAGTTCGACGTTCGTTTTATGAGATGCTGCAAGCTTTTTTTCAATGCTATAAGCTATCGCCGCATCCCTGGTGGCTGCGGCACTGCTGCTGCCGGTTAGTTGAAACAAGGTGCGGATATATTGCTGGTAGGCTTGTTGGACGTGGAGGGTAGCTGAATCTGTTTTGAAATAGTAATCCCGGTCAGGTAAGCCAATGCCTCCCTGGTAGACATGAGCGATGTTGATCGCGCTGTTTTTGTTGTCGGGGCCTATGCCAAAGCTGATTATTGAACGGTTCCCTGATTTGAATTCAGTAGCCGTAAATTTGAGCAACGCTGTTACATTGTCAATAGCATTAATTCGCTCCAGTATTGGTTTTATGGGCTGATAGCCACGTTTATCGATCGTGTTGAGATCCATACCGGATTCGTAGAAGTCACCAACCTGCTGCTCAATGCTGCCTTTTGTATTCCTGGCCTTTGAAACACTATCCAGTATATTTTGCAACAACTTTTTTTGCGGAATATTCATAAAGGAGTAAGAACCTACACCTGATTGATCGTTCGCGATCCTGGCGGTATCGTACCAGCGTCCATTAACATAGCGAAAAAAGTTATCACCGGGTTTTATTTGCGGGTCCAATCCGGATACATCAACAAAGCTTCTTTTTTGCGCATCCGCATAGTTCCCAATGGTCAAAAGTGCTGCCGCCAAACAAAGGCAAAATAATTTATTCATAAATGAAGATTTGGCTAAAGTTATAAATTTTTATGCGACGCAAAAGCTACCCGCTAAATGGTTCGGAGATTGGTACTGAAGGCGCTCTATTTTAGTAAAGCGGCTTTGTAGCCCGTAGGGAAAGCTTTCGAACCCCTTTTACAACACTTACGGCAATTAGCTTCCTAACCGGATAAAGCGAATTTCGGCTTTAATAGCCATACATCGGAGGAATGGTGGACTGTATACCATGAATGGTACAACGGGGGAAATAATAAAAATGATTTTGGCCATTACGCTTGTAATGAGAAAGCGACCCGGTTTAATAATCTTATTGTGCAAGGAGTGACCGGGCATCCTCTATAGCATGGGTTAAAATAAAAAATTTGCACAATAAATTTTTAATACATAGATTTGTGATGCATCGTTAATTGATATAATAAAATGTTATGATACAAACGGAATTATTGAAAGGTACATTAGGCACTATTATCCTAAAATTGCTGGAAGAAAAAGGCAGAATGTATGGTTACGAGATAGTGCAGTTGGTTAAAGAAATGTCGGGCGAAAAAATACTGATCAAAGAGGGTTCCCTTTACCCCGCACTTCATAAACTGGAAGCAGATCAATTGTTAGTTGCCGAAGAAGTATTTATAGGCAAAAGGATCCGTAGATATTATAGCCTCACACCATCAGGAAAAATATCAGCTAAAGCCTCAGTAGACGAATTGCTGGCATTCTTACAAACCATACATCAATTAATAACCCTGCAGCCATCAAAATCCCATGGAACAACTTAATGATGATCAGGTGATAATTATCCTTGACCAAATCGTGGCTGATGGGGTTACAGATAGTGATCTTCAAAATGAGTTGCTCGACCATTATTGCTGTTTTATCGAAGAAATATTATTAACCGGCGCTGACTTTGAATCAGCTTATAAAATTGCATTCGAGGCCATTACACCCAACGGCATGCACGAAATACAGGAAGAACTTCATTTTATTTTAAATCATAAACAACAAACAATCATGAAACGTACAATTTATTTCTCCGGATTTTTAACAGTATTTTGTATCTCCACTCTTATTATGTTCAAAACCATGCATTGGCCGGGCGCTTCCATCTTGTTCCTGATCGCTTTCCTTTTAGTAATCGCCACCGCCATTATACTGTTCTCAAATTCAATAAAACATTGGAAATCTCACACAGCGGGATATAATATACGAGTTGTAACAGGTCTCATTGCGGCACTACTAATCTCCGTTGGCGCTATTTTTAAATCGCTTCATTACCCAACAGCAGATGCACAAGTAGTAGCCGGCGTCTTGCTGTTCAACCTCATATTTCTACCCATGTTCTTTTATCATTTATACCGGGGCGAAATAATAAATACGTCAAAAATTAACAATTAATTACTTAAACGTGCAACTACCCGGCGCTGATACTTCGGATAACTATGCTTGTAAATCTGCATTCATACCAAATAAAAAACCTCAAATCTTCCGAATTGAGACTTTTGACTTTTCATGTAGACCGTAGGGGAAGCTTTTCGAACCCCTTTTTAGCAGATTTAAGACTATTAGTTTCTTAAAACGGTCATATTCAATTCCTACTCATTGCGCAAACTTCTTGCTGGATTGGCCAACGCAGCTTTGACGGCTGTATAACCTACCGTTGCCCACGCGATCATGATGGACCCTATAACGGTTATGGCGAAAATTCCCGTGCCTAACTTGATATGGTATGCATACTGCTGCAACCAGCTATGCATAAGATACCAGGCCATAGGCGCGGCGACTAAAAACGCGATGCCTATCAGCAAAGTGAACTCCCGGGATAGCAGGATCAGTATCGCGCTGAGGGGTGCCCCGAGCACTTTACGAACGCCGATCTCCTTTCTTCGCTGCACCGCCATGAATGTTACCAATCCGTACAAACCCAAACAGGATATAAATATGGCAACCGCAGCAGAAACTGTGTAAAGCTCCGATAGTTGGGTCTCCTGCCGGTAATAAGCGGCGATGTCCTGATCAAGAAAACTGTTTGTAAATGCGAAATCGGGGTAATACTTACCCCACAACTTTTCCATGGCGGCAATTGCAGGCTTTGCCAGCACTAAATTCAATTTAATGCTGGCCCTGCCGTAGGCCCGTTTATCGGTGGTCATTACCGCGGGCACCATGCTAAAACGCAACGAGGCAGTATGGAAATCTTTCACCACACCCACGATTGGCCGGTTTAAGCCATTAACAATAATCCTCTTGCCTATCGCAAGTTGAGGGTCGCTGTAACCCAGTTTACGGGTAACATTTTCGGTCACAACAAATTCGCGGGTGGTATCCGAGTCGTAATAAGGGCGGCCCGCAATAAATTGCACATGAAACAGGTTAAAAAAGCCTGTGTCACTCATTTTATACGCAATGGTCATATTTGGCACTTTACCTACGTTATCAGGTGTTCGCAAGTCGATGAACCAGCGGCCGCCAATAGGGGCGCCCGTACCGAAACTCACTTTTTCGATGCCGGGTATTTTCAGCAATTCATCGCGCAAAACAGCACGTTTGGCAAAACCGACGCTGTCCTGCGGAAGCTGGGCGGTTAAAATGGCTTCCTTGTTAAAACCCATATCAGCTGTATTAACGAAACTCATTTGCGACACCATTACCATGGTGACTATGATGAGTGCCTGTGCCGTAAAAAACTGAAAAACAACCAGTCCACGCCGCAACGAAATACCACCCAGCTGTGCAGAAAGCGTACTTTTTAATACACGCGCAGCGTTAAAGCCCGACAACAGAAAGGCCGGATAAAAGCCGGATAAAAGTATAACCGCGGCCAAAGTAGATACAAGGAAAAAGGGCATATTACTCTTGTACAAGGCGGAGGCTGTAAGGTGAATATCCAGCAGGTTGTTGACGGCCGGTATAACAAGTAGTGCAGCAACCAACGCAATGAACAATGCAAAACAACTTACGAGGGCTGCTTCGCCCAGGAATTGAAAGATCAATTGGCTGCGGGTACTGCCCAATACTTTACGTACCCCAACTTCCCTGGCGCGGTTTACTGCTTGTGCAGTGCTCAGATTGATAAAGTTTACACAGGCTACCACCAATAGAAAAATACCGATGGTGCTGAGCACAATGATTAGGTTTTCGCTGAAAACGCGGCCGTCGAACGTTCCGTAACGCGCATCAAAGTGCATTTCATTCAACGGCTGTATCGAAAGAAAATAACCTGGATTAACAGGTTTGATATACTTATCGGAATACTGCTTAAGCTGACGTTTGAACTGTGCAGGCGAATTGCTTTCATTCAATTGCACAAAGCAGTAATTGTCTTCTTCAATATAGCCCCAGTCGTTCATGAACCTTTTCAGGTCAGCATAGCTTTGATGAGTGGCGTAGGATAGAACCGCTTTAATCGGAAAATCGGTATTTGCAGGCATATCTTTTAAAATACCGCACACCCTTACCGATATGCCATCCATCCTTAACATTTTGCCCATGGCCTTTTGCCAATGCCCGAAATATTTATCTCCCAAGGCTTGTGTTAATAAAACGTTGTTGGGTATTTTAAGAGAGTTCCGGTATTCGCCTGCCACCATCGGAAAGCTGAACATGTCGAAAAACTGCGGTTCGGCGAAAAATACTCCATGTTCTTCTCTAAATCTTTTTGTGCCGCCATTTTCATTATCCCCTATAATTACTTGCACAAAGTCATCTGGAACAATCGCTCCTGCATTGTCTAATTGCGGGAAGTTACTCCTTAAACCTGGGGGCACAGGGAAGGGCACCCCCGTGCGGTCGCCTTGATGTACCGTACTACGCGCAACACGTATCACACGGAATAACTGGTTTTTGTGAACATGAAACTGATCAAAACTTTGTTCGTACCTAACCACAAGAAAAATAAGCAGGAATGCTGCAAAACCCACGGCCAACCCGGTGACATTTATTACCGAGTAAGTTTTATGACGAATAATATTGCGCCATGCTATCTTCAAATAATTTCTAAACATATCGTTGCGGTTTAACTTGCTGTGAGACCACACCGGCGTGGTTTCATGTCCCGAAATTACAGCCCCAAACCTGGTTCGATATGTCAAATTATAAAATGGGAGTTCTTTTTTATATTCCGCAGGTGTTTTTCCCGTCAGCTCTTTGAATGCGCGGTGAAAGGTGCTTGGAGAGTTGAACCCGGAATCATAGGCGATGCCCGTCAGCGTTAAATGATCATAAGCAGAGTCCTGCATTTTTTCCGCCACTTCAGCCACACGGTATTCATTGATAAAATCATTAAAGCTTTTTTTGAGCGCAGTATTAATTATTCGGGATAACTCGTGCGTGGTCAGACCAAGCTTGTCAGCCAGCGAGGTTAAGCTTAATTCCGGGTCTTGATGATAGCGGTTCTCCTTAACGATCCTTTTTAACCAAATACGTTTTTGCTTCAGATCGGCCGGGAGTGATCTTGAAACCAGCGCCTCTGCCTTCATCCCGGGTTCTGGTCTTGAATGGGCAACCGCGGCGATCCAAATGATAGTCCCCATTAAAAGGAGATACAGGGGATAATATACAATTATGGCAGGTTGGTAAAAATAATGTACCGCTGTAACAGGTATCCACAACAGCCATAACAGCCCTAAAACGGTCAGTAAGCGATGCAGCCAGCGCAATTGATAACGGTAGCGGTCACGAAGGTCATTAAATTTCAGTCCCTGATAAAAGCGTTCTATCAGCCTATGAGAAAAATACAGGTAGGTAATGACCGAAATAAATGCCAACACTGATAACCCAGGGTTTAGTTGCGGAGATGCCAGCTGAGCGCATAGCTCCAGTAACAACGGACTAAAATGCAAAAAGTCCCTGAAGCATAGCTTAAATTCAGGTCGGGTAATTTTGAGGACATAAAAGTAAATGAGGGGTCCGAGTGCCAGCGAGAATCGGAACGGCATCCAGGCCCATATAGGAAAAATGGTTGCCAACCCTATGTCAATCCCTAAAATGCGGACTATCCACAAATCGCTAACAATCAGGGCGAAGGCCAAAAACATGTTGGCTGCCTGATTGGTCCGCTTGCTGAACCATAAAAGAAGGGAGAAATTTATTCCAATGATTATCGCTACCAGAAATGCAAGGTCAAAAAGGGTAATATGGAATATGTACGGCGTCAAGAGTCCTTATCAGATGGATAGCTGTTTCAAATCTATAAATTATTAAAAGATAATTGGCTGATAAGCAAATCAATTTGCTCAGTATATTAAAACCGAATGTTATATGTCCGCTATTGAATTTTTGTGCCCAGGCGAAGTCCTTGCAATTTAATAAGAAGCCCAAAAGGGACTTGAACCCTTAAATCAAAATCCTATACTTGTTCAATGATCCATATTTATTAAGATACGAATCGCAACCGGGAAATCGTCCATGCCCTTGCTCCCATCTCCATGTATATTATTGCGCATAGTTATCATCCCGGATGAGTGTTAGCACGACTTTATAAGCTGTCTTTTTCTCCCAGCGGGCAATCAACCAGGCAATAAAGCTCAAAGTGAAGATATCGTTATTTTCTACTCTGCCAGCCAGGTTTAAAACCTTCTTTCTATACGCCGTTTCAAAAGCCACATCGGGTCTTAACAGGTATTTTTCAACCAGCCCCAGAAACGACAGCACGCGTTCTTCCGAAGTTTTCAGCAGATACTTCTTATATCGACGCCGGAAGCTGTTTAGCCGGGACATGGCAAGCTCGATGTTTGAGAACTGTGCCTGGACCAAAATTTCCATCAAATTCTTTCTAATGGTCCATAACATGCCCATTCTTTTTTCGTACCAGGCATCGGTGCGCGTTAGTAAGGTCAGCTGTTTTAAACTTCCCCGGTCATTGCACAGGGCCAAAAACATGGCCAGGCATATTCGTAGGTCCTCGATATCTTCCGGCTTAGACCTATGCTTTGTATTCGCGAGCGATTCCTGCAATAGCGCGATCGCATCGTCAGCAAAGCCTGTAAAGAACAGGTTGAGCGCAGAAAGTAACTGATGACGTAAATAAAACACCGGGTAATAGTGACTATCCGTTATCATTAAATCCATCATTTCCCTAAGGTGGGATGCGCTCCCTGCGAAATTCTTTCGCCGTAGATGAAAGTTTGCCAAAAAATATACGATGGATATATGGTAAAAAAGGTAGGATTGTTTTTTATGCGCCTGGCCTTGTATAAATTGATTCGTCCGGCTGATATAACGTTCTATCAATCCATAATTCTGCTGAATAGCTGCATATTCATTCGCTATGAAAAGAATTTGGTAAATGGACTTATGGGTCATCAGGTCCTGTACGGAAATTTTGTATTTCCGTATCGTCGTTATTATCAAGGTCGTCAAATTAACCACCTTCCCTTCCAGGTGTATCTCCTGTAGTTCCCTCCTCAAAAAGGCATAGGCGATATTGAGCTTAGCCTCCCGCTGCATATCCGCCTGGTTCCGAAGGAAACGTGCGGTCAAAGCCTCAAGGTCTTCGGCCTCCGGTAGGTGGGCATACTGCAGCTTCAACAGCAAAAGCTCGTTCAGCAGATTAAATTGCTCCAAATGTTCAGCCAACCGTTCAGCCTTATCCAAACATTTGAACGCGACCTTTGCAACATCATTTTCTAACAAAAAACGTCCCACCACAACCAGGCGCAACGCGTCATAAGTGTCGGAATGACTGCTCTCAAAGGTTTTCTGCGATAAGAACAACAATAAATTATCCTGCAGCCTTTTACGTAGGGCATGGTATGCATCATTATTTTTCTTCGAATCGTAGAGCTTGTTTAAACCATCGATATCGTCAGTTTCTATCAAATCAAGCAGATGCAAATTTTTCACATCGTCCCTTTTGTTTTTCCGCCTCAAAAACTGCCTGAAAAGCTTTTTATCGTTATTATTTAGCAAATTGATCAACTCCGAAAGTGAGTCCATATAGCTACATTATTGTATATAAAGGTACGATATTTTAATAATTATATCGTCAGTAATTTCCAAATTATTGTTTTTCCAGGTCTATTTTACAGACGATATTTACTTCCATATTAATTACAAAAACAAAATAAAAATGGAACCGCTACAACACAGAACAGAAGAAAATTCACCTGCTGCAAAATATGGTGAGAATGTTAGAAACCCTTTTAAACCGACCGCCGCATTTATTGGCGCCTCCTGGTTTGCTTTATTAACAGGAGTGGTGGGATATTGCGTTGGCTTATGGAATGCAAGTATTGCATTGAACGAAAAAGGCTATTATTTCACTATTTTATTATTTGGCTTATTCGCCGTGATCTCCGTACAAAAAAGTGTGAGGGACAGGTCTGAAGGACTTGCCGTTACAGACCTTTACTACGGCCTGAGTTGGTTTGCCACTATTGCGGCAATGATCCTATTGACGATTGGCCTGTGGAATGCTGACCTGGCCCGAAGTGAAAAAGGCTTTTACGCCATGGCATTCTGCCTGAGTATGTTTTCGGCAATTGCTGTACAAAAGAATACCCGCGACGCAAAGATGTTGAGGATAAAGAGCTGTAACGTAGCGGTTGCGACCCCGCAGCGCCTTGCCTTGGCAAGCCTGCGGGGTTTTTAGTTAAGAACAATATTCTGACAGACGATAAAGAAGTCGCTGAAATACTGGCTTATAAATATCAATATCGAAATGTTAAAGTTTTTATATCAACATAAAAAAATCTGCATATTAAATCTTGGTTAGGTTACAATACCTTAAATCCATCCGTTGTATATCTAAGTATGACGATTACGCTTTGGGCATTCAAGTGTGGACACTTGAACGGACAGTGAGGGCCAACACAAGATGAATTTTTTATACAGGCTTTATTTTTTAATGATGTATAGAGTCATGGCAATGCTTACAGACTGAAACAAGCCATTCGATTGGTTCCTTTCCAATGTTTTTCCTGGCGTATCTCTTGTGATGAACCTGGGTAGCCCGTTCACCACAATAAACACAACGCCAGTTATCTCGCTTTAGAACTACATATCGTTTCCGCTTCCATGCATCGGACTTAAGGTACTCTTCCCGGTAATAATCACGACGAAGTTTGCGCATTATTTCAAATGGCAATCGTTTAAATGTCAGTATGACTATGACAAAAATCAGCAGTATCAAAATCTGATAGCTCATATTTTCGACGGAGTATCCAATTGATTATAAATTAATTACAATATCCTTTATATGTTCGAGATTTACAAACTTCGAATCAATGTATTTGCTATATCCTCATTCCTGCTCAAGTGTGAACACTTGAGCATTTACAAGCACCCACCCGGGAAAATCGTCCATGCCCTTGCACCCATCCTCCATTCCTTTGCCCTGCCTGATACGGCACCTTTGTATTGTTAATTCAAAACACAATACTTAAAAATAAAACGATGAAAACTTTCACAGTACCAACACGCGATCAGGTATCCCCAGCTAATCAAGCCATTTTCGACCATTTTACAAAAGCATTGGGCATGGTGCCAAACCTATACGCCGTCATGGGCCGTTCAGAAAACGGGCTGGGCAATTATGTAGCCCTGCAAAACGGCAAAAGCTCGCTTCGCAATAAAGAAAGGGAGGCTATCAATTTAGTGGTGAGCCAGGTAAACGGCTGTGTTTACTGCCAAAGCGCCCACACAGTTTTGGGCAAGATGAACGGCTTCACCGATGAGCAGGTGATCGACATCCGCAAAGGCAGTGCACCCTTCGACGCTAAACTGGACGCCCTGGTAAAGCTGGTAAAAAGCATCACCGAAAACAAGGGACATGCTGATGAAGCGCTGGTTGAGCATTTCTTCGCCGCCGGCTACAACGAAGGCAACCTGGTTGATGCTATTATCATTATCGGCGACAAGGTGATTATGAACTACCTTCACAACCTGACCAATATCCCAATTGATTTTCCGTTGGCACCGGCGCTATAATTTGAGGCAAAGGAGGTATTTATTCTAAAGAAACAGCCTTCGCGGGACTCACCACCCAGCCCCCTCTCTGCTACGCAAAGAGGGGGAGTGAAAAAGAAAAATCAGAAAATACCACCCTCTTTGCGGCTTGCCGGAGAGAGGGTGGTCGAGCGAAGCAAAGACCGGGTGAGTCAACCCGGCGGCAAATATAAATTTGACACCAACCAAACCCAACAAAGTAAAAGGCTTGCCTATCTTTGTTGGGCTTGTTAAAACCTCACACCCATGGAAAAACGATTCCCGATCCCCCCATTCGATATGGAAACCGCGCTGCAAAAAGTGCAGGCCGCCGAAGACGCCTGGAACACCCGCGACCCGGAACGTGTTCCCCTGGCCTATACCATCGATACTGAATGGCGCAACCGCACCGAGTTTATCAATGGCCGCGAAGAAGTGGTAGCCTTCCTGAAACGCAAATGGGCAAAAGAGCTGGATTACAAGCTCAAAAAAGAGCTGTGGGGTTTTAAAGAAAACCGCATGGCCGTTCGCTTTGAATATGAATGGCACGATGAAGCCGGGCAATGGTACCGCAGCTATGGCAACGAGTTGTGGGAGTTTGACGAGGACGGCTACATGCGCAAACGTTTCGCCAGCATCAACGACCTGGAGATCAGCGAGGCTGATAGAAAACTTTAAATAACGTGCATGGGGCTCCCCTCTTGAGAGGGGCGGGGGTGTGTCCTTCTATACATGGCGCAGAAACCCACCCCTGCCACTACACATACTGCCGCACCCCCTCCCAAGAGGGGAATAAAAAAAATAACATGCAATCAGAAAAAACGCTCACCCTTGTCGACCCTAAAAACGGCAACCTGGCTTTCAAGATATTTTCTTTTGATGATAACAGTCATTTCGACCATGTGCAGCGGAATAATTATTACAGCATCCTGCTTGTTTTAAGCGGCACCGGGAAGATCAAGGCGGATTTCTCGGCCTATGACTTTCAGGGGCCAGCCCTGCTGTGTTTTGCGCCCTACCAGCCTTTTATTATCGGCAACAGTGATGACCTCACCGGCATCGCGCTAAACTTTCACCCCGATTTTTTTTGCATCCATCAGCACAATAAGGAAGTAGCCTGCAACGGCGTTTTGTTCAACAACATTTACCAACCGCCCCTGATCAGTCTTACTCAAAAAGATGTGGACTCATTCTGCGGTATCATTGAACAACTGCGCGACGGGATGCAGAACAACGAAATGGCTCAGTACGAACTACTGGTATCCTATCTCAAAATATTCCTGATCACCGCCTCCCGTTTAAGGGTAAGTCAAAACCCGGTGGCAAAAATAGCCATCGCCGGTTTAAAGGAACCGTTCGTATTGCAAAGCCTGAAAGATGCCATTGAGGAAAATTTTAAAACAAAACACTCCCCGGCAGAATATGCCGATATGCTCAATATCTCGGCAAAAGCGCTGGCAAAGATCACCCGCAGCCACTTCAACAAAACACTCACCAACATGATAGCCGAGCGTATTGTCATCGAAGCTAAGCGTGAACTGTACCTTACCTCCAAGCCTGTCAAATCTATTGCTTATGAGCTGGGCTTTAATGATGAATTCTATTTCAGCCGCTTCTTTAAAAACAATGCCGACATATCGCCGCAACTATACAGGGAAACAGTCGGCTTTGCAAGGGCCGAAGCCTGAAACTTAAAACGCTGAATAACTAACCGGCTCAGCCACTAAATGCCGGGTACCAGGGCGTGCATCAAAATTGAACGCCCACTGTATCAATTCCGACCAGATCAAATTTGACTTTGCAATAAACCACTGATAGTTAACAGCTTATTGCTTTGGCATTTACTTTGTTCCTGTAAAAAGCTGGCATTGTAAAACCAGTAACAACCGCTTTAAACAGTTTAAAGAAAAATTTAAGTGACAAAAGCAATAACCCGTTTTTTATCATTTCTGCTGGCATCTTCCGTTTTGCTCGGCTGTCATTCGCATTACCGCTCTACAGCGTATTCGTATGTAAAACCCGTGCAGCTTTCAGATGGGCTGCCTGTAGATGATCTATACAATGTGGGCATAGATACCGGTAAAATTATAGCGCTTACCAAGCTAATACTGGATAACACGTATCCAAATATCCACAGCATGCTCATCCTCAGGCATGGCAAACTCATTTACGAAAATTATTTTGCTGGTGAAGATGAAATAGTAGGTAAAGGGCGTGCGGGTTACGTTGATCACACGATCGATGATCTGCATGATTGCAGGAGCGTTTCAAAAAGTTTCACCTCTGCCTGTATCGGCATTGCTATAAAACAAGGCTTTATCAAAAGCATTGATGAGCCTATCTTTTCGTATTTTCCTGAATATGCAAAATATTTCGATGCGGCTAAACGAAAGATAACGATGCGGCACCTGTTAACCATGACCAGTGGCTTAGATTGGAATGAAGACACTCCCTACCTCGATCCTAAAAACAGCGAAATACAAATGGACCTAAGCGACGACCCGGTCCAATTTATATTAAGCCGTAAGCTGACCTCCGTTCCGGGTACAACCTGGAATTATAGCGCCGCCAGTGCTACGCTTTTAGGAGAGATATTAAGGAAGGCTACCGGCGAAAGACTGGATCAGTTTGCCAGGAAGAATTTGTTTGCCCCTTTGGGCATCAAAAAATATACATGGGAACCCATGCTAAAGGATAAAGATATGACTGCTGCTGCATGGGGACTTCGGTTAAGGTCGCGGGATTTGGCCAAATTCGGGCTTTTGTATATGAATGATGGCAAATGGGGCAACAAGCAGGTCTTAGATTCGGATTGGGTGAAACAATCACTAAAAGCCCAGGTGCTCAGGCCATCGGAAAGCCCCAAAATAGTCCTTGGTTATGGTTTTCAATTTTGGACGGAGCCGCTTACACTACCCCGATACAAAACTGATCTTCCTTTCGCGATGGGCAGAGGCGGGCAGCTGATCATTTTTTGGCGGTCTATGGATATAGTGCTTGTATTTACCGGCGGTAATTATAATCGAAATTATACGGGAAGTGATATCTATACCGCATTTACCCACTACATCGTCCCTTCGGTCAAAGAAATGCAACCTTACCTTAAGTAGGAATTAAAGATTCAACAAATTGTTAAAACACAATGTTGCCCGAAGTTTAAACTTCGCACAGCCAATGCAGTCTCAGACTACAGACATACAGTATTCGAAATCAGAGAATCGAACAACAAAGGTACCAGGCCGTGCATCAAAATTGAACGCCCAGTGTATCAATTCCGACCAAATTAAATTTTTATGTGACATAATATACTGATAGTTAACGCATTATTGCTTTGGCATTTACTTTGTCCCTGTAAAAAGCTGGCATTGTAAAACCAGTAACAACCGCTTTAAACAGTTTAAAGAAAAATTTAAGTGCCAAAAGCAATAACCCGTTTTTTATCATTCCTGCTGGCATCTGCTGTTTTGCTCAGCTGTCATTCGCATTACCGCTCCACAGCGTATTCTTATGTAAAACCTGTGCAGCTTGCAGATGGGCTGCCTGTAGATGACCTATACAATGTGGGCATAGACACCGGTAAAATTGTAGCGCTTACCAAACTCATACTGGATAACACCTATCCAAATATCCACAGTCTACTCATCCTCAGGCATGGTAAAATCGTCTATGAAAACTATTTTGCCGGTGAAGACGAAATTGATGGCGGAGCGCCGGTAGGATACGTCAATCACGGAATCGATAGCTTGCACGATTGCAGGAGCGTTTCAAAAAGTTTCACCTCGGCCTGTGTAGGTATCGCGGTAAAACAAGGCTATATCAAAAGCATTGATGAGCCGATATTTTCATACTTCCCGGAATATGCAAAATATTTCGATGCGGCTAAACGAAAAATAACGATCCGGAACCTGTTAACCATGACCAGCGGATTAGAATGGAATGAAAAGGTTTCCTACCTCGATGCTGACAACAGCGAAACGCAAATGGACCGAAGCAATGATCCGATCACCTATATTTTAAGTCGTAAGCTTACATCAACGCCGGGTACGGTTTGGAATTACAGTGGCGCCAGTGCCATGCTTTTAGGAGAGATCATATGGAAAGCTACCGGTGAAAAATTGGATAAATATGCCGCGAAAAATTTATTTGCCCCCTTGGGCATCAGGAAGTATGACTGGCGCTCCATGCTTTACAATAAGAATATACCTGCTGCTGCATGGGGCGTAAGGTTAAGGTCGAGGGATCTGGCCAAATTCGGGCTTTTGTATATGAACTATGGCAAATGGGGCAATACGCAGGTGTTAGATACGGTTTGGGTTAAGCAATCATTAAGTGCCCAGGGTCCCAGATCATCGGACCCGAATTCACCTCAAGGTTATGGTTTTCAATTTTGGGTAGGCCAGATGGTACAACCCAAATACAAGACTGTTATTCCTTTTGCAAACGGTAATGGCGGCCAGATGATATATTTTTGGAGATCCATGGATATATTACTTGTATTCACTTGCGGCAATTACAATCGAAACGACATAAAAAATAATACTGATGCAGCATTTGGCTATATGGTTCCTGCTGTAAAAGAGATGCAACCTTACCTTAAAAAGTAACTAAAAGCCTGCATCATTAAAATGCCGAATAACTAACAGGCTCAGCCACCAAATGCCCGATCACCAGCGAACCAATCTCGGGTATCACCGCGATCTCAGTTTCGCTATGCGCTTTCCCGGCTAAATCCAATGTCGCTGATTTCTGCTGAACCCAGGCGGCATCGTTAGGCATGTTCCTGTCCATCCTGTCCAGTGTTTCTAACCCGATAGCAGCGGCTGACGCGAGGTTTTTCGAATGCTCGTCAACTTCCGCTAAATGCTTGTTCCCCGCAAACATCGGCCTTAAAAAAACGTCGTTTTTCCACCAGGCAAGCAGGTACCCACGGATCTCAACTTCAGCGTTTTTATCCTTTGTAGTGAGGAATATCTTCACCAAATTTCTGAACTTCCGCTTGATCTCCGAATCTACAAACACAATATCCGAAACGGCCGTTAACGGCGTAGTTTGATAAGAAGCCGACGGTGCCTTAAACATAGACGCCATTAATTTACGGTAGCCCTTCACCGGTGTTAGTACATCCGTCAGCGTTTTCAGATGTTCGGTCGGCTCACCGTTGGTTAAACGGCGCAAGGCTCTTTCATAATTGCTGATCAGCGGCAAGCCCTGCTCATCCAGTTGGCCGGTTAACAGGAACATCCTGCGGTACATATCATCCACATCACTTACACTGGCAGGCGACCACAGCCTTTCCGCGATGGCCCCTGCCCTTGGCCATATCCTCGCGTCAATGTTATTGTTATCAGCCAGTTCCGTCCACTGCGCCGCTTCGCCACCTAAAATATTTGGATTGCTTGCATCCAGGAAAGCCGGATTGTTGTAATAAATATAGGCCGGCATAAACACGTCCGTATAAAAACCCTCCGATATCAAAACCGGGTTGTGCAATGCCAGTTCGCTTGCCTTGCCATAGGATTTGATCATCCCATTATCTGATGGTATCCATTTATGCACGATCGCATCCGCCGGGAGTTTGTTATTGTAGATTTCCTCCCAGCCGATTAGCTGCCGGTGATGTTTTTTCATGATGCCATACATCCGCTGCACAAAATACCTTTGCAGGTCGTCTGTGTTCTGCATATTATGCTGCTTCATGTAAGCTGCAATGGCCGGGTTTAGTTTCCAGGCCATGCCATTATTTTCATCCGCACCGATGTGCATATAACCTGCAGGGAAGATGGTGGTCATCTCCCCGACAAACTTGTCCAGGAAAGCATAAACCTTTTCATTCGTTGGGTCGAATGTCGGCGCCTCCATATTACTGATAATATCAGCTATGGAATTCCCCTTTGGCCTGTTGGGGTCAGGGTGCTCATTTTGCCATTGCGTCCGCGGACCAGGGTGATACGGCCCCGGCTGACTCGCCAGTTCCGGGTACCCCGCGAACCAGCTTTGCGAATGCCCCGGCATATCAAATTCAGGCACTACAATAATGCCCCTGTCTTTGGCATAGGCAACCAGTTCCTTTAATTGAGCCTGGGTGTAATAGTCGCCATTCGAACCTTTCTGATGCAGCATTGGAAACTCTTTCGATTCCACCCTGAAACCCTCATCATCGCTCAGGTGCCAGTGCAGCACATTCATTTTCACAGCGGCCATGGCATCTACGTTCTTTTTCATCTCCTCGAAAGAAATAAAATGCCGCGCTACATCGATCATCACCCCACGCCACTTAAACCTCGGCGAATCCTCGATGTTGATACAAGGAAAAAAGTACCCGTTATCATCCTTACTTAACAATTGCACGATGGTTTGCAAGCCCCGCAAAGCGCCTACCGTATTAGGCGCGGTCAGCACGGCACGCTTCTCACTCACATTCAAAGTATAACTCTCGTCCACCCCGATTTCCACCCTGGCAGGTGCCTTCACAATAACCGTTAATGATGCCGAATCCGTTTTATCCGCAGGTGTGATATATTGCTCGCCAAACACCAGCCCGGTTTTGCGGTTCAATGCCTGGTAAGCCCGGTTTACGGCTTTGTATAATACGCTATCGGTAGCACTGCCCAATACGGATACCGTAAATTTATTGCTGACGCGAAACTTGCCCACGTTCAGGGTCAGTTGCTTCGGCATAGGCATCAACGCCAGGTTGGTCTGCTGTTGCGCGTTTACAGCCAGGCTGCAAACCATTAAGCTGATTATCAATAAGTAATTCTTCATATTAGTCATTGTGATATGGATTGTTTTCAATTTCTTTAATGCCTTTCTCAGTACACATGCCCCGCAGGTATACTTCAACCAGGTTTTTAAAAAGCTCGTAAGGACTACCCTTATGATCCCGGTAATTATCCGACCGCGTGATGGATGTATATAAAATGCCGATGCCGGCCAGCGCAATTTCAGGCTTGATATTCTTGCTGAAATAACCCTTTGCAATGCCATCTTCTACCAGCGGTATCATCAGGCTGCCGTAATTGTTTTTTGTACGATTCTGCGCCGCGTTTTGCAGTTCGGGATAATAATAATTCAGGTCATGAAAAAACGCATGCGATACGCCAAAATCCTTCCCAAAGGCACTACGAAAAAGGGCCAGCAAAGTATTTACAGGATTTTCCTGTTGATTGATGAGGGCATTCAGCTCATTAAAATAGCCGTCATAAAGCACGCTGAGGCATTCTTCCAGTAGCTCCTCTTTGCTGCTAAAATATTTGTAAACAGTTTTAGTGGAGATCCCCAGCGGCTCGACCAATTTTTTTATGGTCATGCTGCGTATGCCATGCTGCATAAACTGCTCAAGCGCCACAGCGGTAATTTCACTTTTCTCCATGGAAAATATTTTTACAGTTATATTTTCCGACAAAGCTAATGGAAAATATGAAAGATCAAATATTTTCCACAAAAAAATAGAGATGCCCCGATACATCGGGGCGTCTCATAACATGATTTCTTATTAAAAATGAATTAAAAGTCCCTCTCCTTTGGAGAGGGATTTAGGGTGAGGCTCTGACTAATCCAGCACCGACATCGCCGTCCTGGTAACATCGTCAAAAAAGCTTTCATCCGTAGTTGATTTGGCGGATACTCTCAGCCCCTTCACCGTATTAAATATAAACCGGGCCAGCGCCCTTGCGTCTTTGTCATTATTGATCTCACCGCTGTCCTGCCCTTTTTTAATAGCCTTAAAAAAGGAGTCTTCAACCAGTTGTTCATTCTGACAAATAATATTGGCCACCTCTGCATCATGTGGCGCCACCTCAACCTCGGTGTTCACCATAAAACAACCTTTATGTTGCTGATCGCTAATTAGTGCACGGGTAGTAAACTCAAACAGCTTTTTCACAGCCTCTTTTGCTGAAACCGTATTGCTGATAATGTTGCACAACTCACCCGACGACGATGCCTTGTAGCTTTCCAGCGCTTTGACGAACAAGGCGTGTTTATCGCCATAAGTATCATACAGGCTCGAGCGGCTGATACCCAGCCCGTCCACCAGGTCCTGCATAGATGTACCATTGTACCCCTTATGCCAAAACAGCGTCACCGCTTTCGCCAGCACTTCATCCTCGTTAAAATCTTTAGTTCTTGCCATAGCAGAAAAGCCTTGCTCTATTCAAAGCAAAGCTATCCATTTTATATGAATTTATAGATCAGTCAACCAGTCACCGGTAATTCGATGCTCACTATTCCTGGTACCCGGTAACTGATCAACTGATAACTATTACCAATTACCTTACACCACCGCCTGCAAGCAATGTTTCGCCGGTTAACCAGCCTGATGCATCAGATGCCAAAAACACAGCAATAGGTGCAATATCTTCGGGCTGACCGATACGGCCAAGTGGTGCGGTAGCTTCAGTATGTGCCTGGAAATCGCTTCCGATAAAACCGGCTGTGTGGGTACCTTCAGTTTCCACCATTCCCGGGTTGATCGAGTTTACACGGATCTTCTTAGCACCCAACTCTTTTGATAACACCTGGGTGATCGAATCAACAGCGCCTTTAGTTGCGGTGTAGATCGAGCTTCCGGCTGGAGTAATCCTACTCACTACCGAACCGATGTTGATCACGCTTCCGCCATTGTCACCAAAGCTTTTTACCGCGCCCTGAGTTGCCAAAAGCAAACCCAATACGTTGGTGTTAAACTGACGGTGGAATTCTTCTTCGGTGATTTCTTCAATCCCACCGAATTTGTAGATCCCTGCATTGTTCACCAGGATATTAACAGCACCATAAGCTTTTTCAGTTTCTGCAAACAAACGTGTTACGTCAGCAGTTTTTGAAACATCGCCCTGTATGGCTATAGCTTTTCCACCATTGCTTACAATTTCGGCAACAACCTTGTCAGCGCCCTCTTTTGATGATGAGTAATTCACCACTACAGATGCACCCTCTGCTGCCAGACTTTTAGCAATGCCTGCACCAATACCTTTTGATGCGCCTGTTATTACTGCTACTTTATTTTCTAACTTTTTCATTGTCGTGTTTTTTATTTTTCTATATTTGGAATAATCGTTCCGCAAATATAGTATCAATTTGGAACAATCGTTCCAATAATAAACAAAGATTGTTTTGGGATGACAATTGGGTAAATTATATAGAAGATTTAAAATCCCTCTCCCCTGGAGAGGGATTTAGGGTGAGGCCAAATTCAGATTGACACAAATACACATCTAAATGAACCGAAATCAAAAAGTCCCTCTCCCCCGGAGAGGGATTTAGGGTGAGGCTGGTGAGGTTATGCCTTCAACCTCGTATCAAAAGAAAACGGTTTCACCACCGATATTTTAATCTTGCTGAAATCAGGATGCGAAGGATTAAGCAGGTAATTATATTCCAGGTCGATAATGGCGGATGGAACTTTCAGGATGGCGGTTTCCCGGTTCCTCAGCCATGCATCCCCCATAGCTTGGGTATAAGGGTAATTGATCACTTTTGTCCAGTCAGGATTGATCTTCAACAGCTGGTTCAGCGTGATCTCCTTAATTTTCAGCTGATCCGGCACCCGGATCATCGTAACCGAAAAATCCCCGGCGTATAAAGAGGTCCCCGACGTATGGGCCAGCTTCTCCAGGCACGATAAAGCCAGCGAACCGCCGGTATAAATCACATACTGCCCCTTGGAGTTCCACCGTCCGTCAACGCCTGATCCTTTAAGATCATTCGCATACTTCGTTTGTCCGATACGGTAGATGTGCATTTTGTCAATTAGTGAATGAATGATTTAGAGAATGAGCGATGTGTTTTTGCAGTAGATTTTTTAATGAATTACCTGATCAATTTTGATTCACTAATTCACTCCCTCACTAATTCACTAATTGCTAAGCCGTTACTCCGTAATCAATGCGGATCAGTTCATTCATTACAATGCTGATACCGGTAATGGTATCCAGTATATCATAGGGGGTAGCATCGATGCCTACATTATAATGCTTTAGCCAATTTTTAAATTCATTAAGAGAACCGAAAGTATCCAACCCCTTATCAAAAAGCTCAAACAGTTGTATAATATGCTCACTGATACCGAGGTTTAGCTCCTTGGTATTTTGAATATGCTTGCGCAAAGTGGGCTCGGTGATATCCAGCCATTTGGATACATCAGTTTGGGTAGCGCCGGTGATATCAATCAGATCATTGATAGCTCCCGGCTGCAAGCCTTTTTTTATCGCCCCCAATTTAGCCGTGGGCGATTTAAAGTAAGTATTATAAGGCACAAGCAAGTCACTTACCTGCCACATAGCCATATCAGGCTCATTAGGTTGATACAGCTTTGGCTCCTTGGTTTTCGCAGCCCCTTTATTATCTTTTCTTTCTCCCATACCCAAAGGTAAATTTTTTCTATTGAAAACAAAATTATTTTTCATTTTTTATCTTATCACAATTCAAAAAAATAATTTCACAATTCCCCTTGCAAATAACTAAATATATTAGTATCTTTGATTATTCATTTATGCCATTCGGCATTTTAATCATAAACTTAGCGAAATGAAAAAGTCATTTACCAAAGCTGCCCAGCTTGACGAATTAATAACGCATTATTTCAACCAGGCAGACCAACATACACAAGAACAAGCTAACACAAAAAAGGTATCTGCTGCCTCCGCAAAAAAAGATAAAGCTCAACCCTGGATGCCCACCCTCACCGGACTGACTTTGCATTTGGGCTTTAGCAGCAAACAGGATTTCGAAGAATACGAATCAAACGGCAAATTCGCCGACCGCCTTAAACGCGCCCGACTACAAATAGAAACCTTCTATGAGAAAAAGCTGCATACCCAATACACCTCCGGCGCCATATTCGCCTTAAAAAGTTTGGGATGGAACGAACGCCCGGAAACCAAACCCAATGAACCATCTGATACCATGAAGATCGAAGTGATCATAACCGGCCCCAAGCTGGCCTCATCGGAGAATGAGGTTACATTATAATCGCAAAGACATCTTGTACTTGATACTTGCTACTAGTTACTTGATACTACTTTGTATAATAAAGATCCATTTCGTTCTTATAAGTTTTGCTCCCAGTAGATGTGGTAGCGGTATAAATATATTCCACGTGCATATTCAGCTTCGAAGCAGTAAGCTGGCTAATTTGTGCCGATTGCGAAACGATCTTAAAAACAGCCACTTCGGTAGCGGCTCCAAAAGATCCTGTCACATTACTAAACCCTGCTACAGGCGACGAGATACTAAACGCGCTGCCGGTATAGCTGTAAGTGCCGCTAACCGAATCCACGCTGGCCACATTGGTAGAGCCGTTTCCCAAATTATTACCTCCGGTGATAAAAGAAACAGAATGACTCACACTGCTGAACGTGCCGGTTGCATTAAATTTCACATAGCTTGTGCTGTTCACGGTGGCAAGATAACTCGTATCAATTTGCTTTACACCGTCCACGTATTGCGCCCAATCTTCCTGTTGCAGGTTCCAGGTACCAACAATAAGGCCCTGGTGGGCATTCACCGAACCTGAACCGTCCTTGTTGCAGGATGCGATAAAGCAGGTAAGTGCAAAGGCAAGAAGTAAAAAATATAGCTTTTTCATGTGATTTAGGTTAACGTTCAGTTGCTTACAAAACCAAATTAAAGTTAGTAAAAATATTATTCACAATAAAAAATGTCTGATTCGTATAAAACCTCCACCCTTTTTCACGAAAATTATTACACCGAAGCCCACACGGTCATCAATCAAGGCGGCTCAGGTTCAGGTAAAACTTATGCCATTATCCAGGTGCTGTTTTGTATCGCTTGTGAAAATGCAGGGATGGTCATCACGGTCGTCAGTCAGGATATCCCCAACCTTAAAGCCGGCGCCATACGCGATGCTTTGACTATTCATGCCGAATCCGAACAATTTTCAAGATCTGTAAAGTCATACAACAAGTCCGACAGGGTATTCGAATTCAACAACGGTAGCATAATTGAATTTAAAAGCTACGACGACGGCCAGGATGCGAAATCCGGCAAACGCGATTATCTTTTTGTTAATGAAGCAAACGGCATCATCTGGGATATCTACAGCGAGTTGGCCCTGCGTACCAGGAAAAGGATCTATATCGACTTTAACCCAAATTATTCCTTCTGGGTGCACGACAATCTCGTAGGTAAACCCGGCGTACAGCTCATCATCTCCGACCATCGCCACAATCCTTTTCTTAAGGATGAAATGCGCGACAGGATCGAATCGCTGAAAGAGATAGACAAAGAACGCTGGAAGGTCTATGCTCGTGGTGTCACCGGCAAAATAGCTGGGCTGGTATTTAACAACTGGCACGTTTGCCATAAAGTACCGGAGGATGCGAAGCTGATTGCCGTCGGCCTCGACTTCGGTTATTCAACCGACCCGTCCGCTTGCCTGGAAGTGTATAAACAAAATGGGGAACTCTGGATAAACCAGCTCTTTTACGAAAAAGAGTTAACCAACCAGGATATTTCAAGGCGACTGAAAGAAACACAGGTAAATAAAACAACCGAGATCATTGCCGACTGTTCCGAACCAAAATCAATCGAAGAACTTAGCCGCCTCGGCTGGTACATATCCCCGGCCAAAAAAGGCGCCGACAGCATCAAGCACTCCATCGATATTTTACAACGCTACCGCCTCAACATCACCCAGCAAAGCATCGACCTGCGGTACGAACTGGAACGCTACAAATGGCGGGTGAGCAACACCGGCAAAATGATCAACACCCCGGTCGACAATAACAATCACCTAATTGATGCCCTGCGATACGTCGCACTAAATAAATTAAAAACTAACACATCAGGACAGGTAAAAACCCGTCTGCCGCACACGCACCAATTTCTCAAACGGGATATCCTCAACGAAATGATAACATCTAAATATTAATCTATGATAATGAACCATTACTTAAAAACTTCTAAAACTCATCCGTCTACTGGCGGAGGTTGGGGGGCTACACTAAAAACCATCGATGGCAAATTAAAGGTAAGCATCCCCACTTCCCTCAGCGGAATCACCCTCGGCCAAATGATGCAGATGCAGGAAAAACCGGACATGAATGACCTCGAAGCCATCAGCATCCTCTCAGGCGTCCCTTTATCAGAACTGCACAATGTTGTCAATATCGATGATTTTCTAATATTTGGCGATGTGATTCTGTCCTTGTCCGGCCAGATCGGCTATTTATACCATTGCGATACCATCCCCGATAAAGTAACCTTTACAATCAACGACCAAAAAGTCAGGGTAAACGTCATCCGCAACTTATCTGTTGAACCAGCCGGCGCATTCCTCGCAGCCAGGGAAATTATTGCCGATGAGATAAATGACTATATCAAATTGCACGGCGAAGACAACTGGCAGCAATATTTTCAGCCCTCACTAAAAGCCTGTTGCCAACTACTGGCGCACTACTTTTTTTGCAGGGTGACCGGCAAAAAATATGACGAATATGAAGCTGAAGAATTTAGCGAAGAAGTAAAAAAACTACCGGTATTGGAGGCTCTGCCCATCGCCAAACATTTTTTTTCCTGCTATCCCGGCTTATCGACACCGAAAGCGGGCTTCTTTCAACAACTTCAACAGTATTGGAAAAAAAGGCAGGCATCCAGACTTTTGAAAAGTTTAAATACATCAACACCATCAATTCCCTCGCCGGCGGCGACGTAACCAAATGGGCCGACATCCTCGCTCTCCCCTATGACCGCGTACTAACCAAACTATTACTCAACAAAACCGAAGCCGAATACCAAAGAAGATATAACGAATTGTTAAATGCACAGAGATAAAAAACTCCCCTCTTGACCGCGTGCGCCATAGCTTTAGCGGTGGTGCAGAGGGGCAGGGGTGTGTTCACCAGGCGTTTACCCCCAAATCCTGATAACCGATAACTCATAACAACTACTTATTCAATGAAACCAACTCTCTAACCTTGTCGATCAAAAACTGTGTTTCCCGGATATGATGCTCCTGTAGTTTATTAAAGCGCTCCTCCCACGATAGGGTTTCATCATCATTATATCTGGGAACTTTTATCCACCTGTATGTATTTAAAATCAAATCCCGCTCTGTTTGATCCATTCGATAAATTTTTAATTGAAAACAAATTAACACCAAATAATCTCCTTTATCAAGCCAGCAATAGGTCACCAATTCAGCTATCCATTGTCAAACGATAAAAAGCTCCCCTCTCGAGAGGGCTTGGTTCCCCTCTTGAGAGGGGCAGGGGTGTGTTCACCAAGCGCCCGCCCCCCCAAACCTAATAACTGACTAACCGATCACTAATCACTATTCCTCTAATCTCCAACCCCATGCCCATCCGAAACCAAATCGAAGCCATCACCCAAACGCTTACTGAGCAACCCACGTTTATCTATGGCACTGCCAATGAACTCAACGCACTAGCCGACGACGCGTCCTTCCCGACCGTCTTCATGTACCCCCTGCAACCCATCGACGTATCCCCACAGGTAAATGGTTCTGTAGACAATACCTTTTCTGTCTATCTCGAATTCCTCTACAAAACCGAATTCGACCAATACACCAGCGACAACGAAACCTACGTAAACCAGGCCCTTCGCATGGCCAACGAATTCATCGTCAAAGCATCCACATACCGCGAAGGCGAAGGCCGCTATTTCAAAATAAAAGCCGGCGACAAAGCCAAATGCCTCCCCGTCTACAACAAATTCGATGTCAACACCACCGGCGTCAACCTGACGATAACTTTAGCAACTATGTATTACGAGAACTATTAATTTTCTCTATAAAACCCTCTGCGCAAAGAGGGTGATCCAGCGCAGCGCAGATCGGGTGAGTCAACCGGCGAAAGGCAAAAACTGCAAGTACAGGTCATTAATAACTTAAAATCCGGCATTGGCTGGCTCGGGTAGCACAGACCGGGCCCTGGCAGAAACTTTAACAGGGCCAGGCGCAGCCGGGAGTTTATTCACAGTTGCTTGTTTTCAACGGAGTTCATGAGACCGCTGCGCTAAGTTTCTTTGGTTACTTTCTTTTGCGGAAAAAAAACGGTGCAGCCCTCTTGAGCACCTTAAAAAACATACAACTGCGAAAAAAGTGACTACCACTTGCTTTCACGAAACACAAAACTTATCTAAATAGCAGAGGCTTACCAACTATGAACACTATCCTATTCAGCTTCCTAAACGAACTCAAAAGCGACATCATCCATTCCCTTCAATCCAAAGGAAAAATGGCAACCGGGCAAACCGCGCAGCAAATAACCGTAGAGGGCGATGGCGACAAAGCACAATTAAATATCCCCGGCTACCTGCAGGAGTTGGAAACTGGTCGCGGCCCCACAAGCAAGAATGCCTTGCCCGGCAACCCGCCCATGATCGACCGCATCAAACAATGGTGCCAGGCCAAAGGCATTCCCGACAAAGCCGCCTGGGCGGTAAAAAAGTCAATCGACAAAAACGGCTACAAAGGCACACCCGGGATTCTTTCAGAACCACTAAGCGACGACAACATCAACCTCCGTCTAAACCAGCAAGCCACCCAAATGGCAAACGACATAACCCAAAATATCGCCGATTCCATCGAATTAAACTAAACCCAAATATAACAACCAATACGACCATTTCAACCAATACAACTAATCTAACCAATACAACCAACCACCCATGTCCATTCTCGCATCAATAATTTACGCAGGCACCTCGGTGTCAGGCACACAGGTAAGCGGGGCCGTACTGATCGAGCTCCGCGATGCCGCCACCGGGCAGCTGACCAACGGCAACAATATTACCGTAACCTACGATATCAACCTTAATGGCACCATCACATCCGGCTCAGTCACCATTCCCGGGCAATCGCGGCAGATCTACTTTGGCATTTTAAGCGACAGCGACCCCTCACACCCTTTTTTCACCAAATTCCAGATCACCAACATAGGCACCGTTCCTGATGAACCGCCTCCAGTCATCAATCAATGCGACCTGGAGCTGAATTTTATTTCAATAGATAAACCCGAATCAGCCGCCGGCGCGCTGGACGCCCAAGTTACTATCAACGCTTCATCCTCCTACCTGCCAATTTTATACAGCAAGGATTTCGGCGCCACGTACCAGTCTTCCCCTACATTTACGGGTCTTTCGGCTGGTATCCACGAGTTCCGGGTAAAAGATGCCAACACCTTGGGCTGCAATGCCGGTGGTGGCGTCACCATCCCGTTAAGCACCAACCTGCTCATAGCCGACCCGTCTGTCGATCTCGGCAATGGCAACATTTCCCGCTGGAGCGCCGCCTTCAATCCGGTAGTGTTCACTTACCAGCGTAAAGACTTTGAGGTGACCAGCATCGACAATGATCCCCTCACCGGCAAGGCCGTAATAAACATCAATGCTTATGTACTGGCAACCGATTCCGGCAGCATCACCCTGGGCGATTTAGTGTATCTCAACGCAGGCACTTACAAGGGCGTTTACAGCATCATCAGCACCTACAGCAACAATTCCATATTGATCGATGCGCCTTATGCAGGCAGCGCCATAGGTTTTATCAATATCAACCGCCTCCGCCCTTACTATAAGATCATCAGCAACATCACTTACCAGGATGCACTTACCGGGCGGCAGCAAACCATTCAATCCACCAACAGGCCCGATAGCGTCGGAATAGTTAAAGCCGATATTTCCAATTTCCTGCAGAGCTTGCTCCGCGCAAAGGATACCAGCGATTTCACCCAGCCTAATTTCCGCGATGACAACCTCAGCGCCAGCTACACGATACAATACGCTGAAACCTGGGATACCAGCCACAATGACCCAGCATTCGTCAACATTGCCAACCCATACTATGCGGTTTATGCCGCCAAACAATTGGGGCAGCGCTATGGTGGTAACCTCGCAGCGTACGTACCATTCGCCTCAATAAATGACGAGGCGCAACTTGCCAAATGGACAACCGATTTTGACGAGCCCGCTTTCTCAAACGGATACCCCTTCGATATCGGTTTCATTTACAGCGAACACCTATTGGGACTGGATATTTATTGCGAGATCACCCCGCTGGATATTAACCGCAATCCTTTGCCCGGCGGTCCACAGGACGAAACGCTATTGAACGAAGATGGCTCATGGCTCTTAAACCAGGACGATAGCAAGCTCATCATCACCGGTGCAACCTCATCTATCGTACCCATCGCCGAACAGCTTGGCCTAAACCGTTTGCTGATCAATAACACCTTCCCACCCGAAGCTTATTACTTCAACATCGCCCTCAAGTATGACGATGAGCATACCACCCATATCATCACCCAAACACAAACCATAAGGATCGATGACGCTGTGGACGAGCAGTCGGTTTACCTGCGTTGGATAGGTTTAAGCGGATCATGGAACTACTACCGCTTCGTCTATAACCAGGAAATTTCTCTCGATGTGCAGAACGCCACCATCATCAAAAACTACGTATCCGATTGGGAAAATCAGGACGGTATTGAGGACGTGATCAATAAGGACGCCGGGCAAAAAATGAAGGTGATGGCTGAGGATCTTTCAGTGAATGACATCAAGGGCCTGCAGTCTATCAAGTACTCGCCAAAAGTGCAAATGCTGATCAACAAAAACCCCGTCAAATGGCAAACCATCGTCATCAACACCGCCACCTACAGCGAGTACGAAACCCTCAACGGCCAGGCGCCGTTCAGCATCACGTTCAACATGCCGTCGATTAATATTCAAACGCAATAAGGCGGGTTGTAAAGTTGAAATGTCGTAAGGTTGAAAGGTCTTATTAATAAGTTAACATTTCCGCCATAAAAGAACATTCAAACTTTCCAACCTTACAACATTTCAACCAAGAAAAATGAACCAACTACAACTCTACATCAACGATCAACTCGTCGACCTGAATGACGACAGTCCTATCGCGCTCACCTTCCAGATCAACAACCTGGCCGAGGTGCAAAACCAGCAGGGCAATACCAGCAATCAGTTCAAACTGCCACTCACGCAACGTAACCGGCGCATACTTGGTTTCCCGGACGATATCGCATTCACCACTAACGCTCCTTATCAGCAATACCAGGCGAAACTCATCCAGGACGGCCTCGAGATCCTTCCCTATGGCATAGCCGAACTGAACGGCATCGAGCAGGACAATGCCAATATCACAGTATTATCCGGCAACGTCGATTTCTTTGACGCAATCGACGGTAAGCTATATGACATGGGCGACAAAACTACCACAGTGGGCCAGGCATCGGTCTGGAAACCCTATGATCACGTATGGAACCTAACCAATGTCGTAAACTCACAAACTAAAACCGATGGCTGGATATATCCTATAATTGACTATGGCTTTATCCACGGTAACGATTTTACCTCACCCATCGATGTGCACAACCTGCGTCCGGGTTTCTTCATCAAAACAGCAATCGATTTGCTTTTAAAATCAGCCGGCTACAAAGGTAAAGGCTCTTTAATGGACGATCCCCTTTATCCCTTACTCATCTGCCAGTTCAGCAACGACAGTTGGGATCACGGTACCGATTATCAAAATCAAATTGATAATAAAGGCCTATCGGTCACTAAGGGCATGGATCAAAGCTTCCTTCACAACCGGGATGATACTAATAAAGGATTGATCACCTTCAACACCGTTACTGCCGATCTTTTTCACCAGTACGATGGCAACAGTACCTTTACCGCCTCTGATGTTGAAACAGTGAATATAACGGTCATCATACCCAAATTTTATTTTTATGGGCACACAGACAGTAAACACCCATCAAGCATTAACATCAGTATCTATTTTGGCGAGTCGCCCATTGCCGACCAGACCTATGATTTCACGGCAGGTTTTGATCAGCGGGACCCCGGCACCAGCGGGAGCGGAATAATAGCCTACAAAATATTTGATGCACGCACGCTTTCATTTACCACCGATCTTAATCCCGGCGATAAGATCAGTATCCGTTACGAGTTCTTTGGCGATCAGCCCGCGTCGTTTACTTTGTACAAAGGGGCCACGCTCACCATTACACCACAAAACCAATCGGTCAGGTTTGGCCAGACCATCCAGTGCGAGCGCATTCTTCCCGACATCAGCCAGAAGGATTTTTTGAAGGACACCCTCCAGCGCTTCGGTATCATTTGCCAAACAGATAATGCAAACCGGACCGTCTCCTTCAATTCACTTCGTGATATCATTAACAATATCCCCATCGCAAAAGACTGGAGCACCAAAGTACTCGACCAGGGCAAGCAGGTTAATTTCCAATTGGGCAACTACGCCCAGGTAAATTACATGAAATACAAAGAGGACGATAACGTATTACCCAAAGATTTCGCCAATGCGCAGATCAACGTAGCCGATGCCACTTTACCCGCTACGGCCAATCTCTTCGAGAGTCAGTTTGCCCCAACCCTCAACCGCCCCCACATCACAGGCACCATCGCGCAAATAAAAATGATAGATAACACTTCCGATAGTAATGATTTCAGCGTTGGCGTATCGCCCCGCATCCTGGTCGATCAAAAACTGGAATTGCCATCAGGCAAAACTATCACCTTTACTGATGGACAGAATGCGCCGGTCACCATAAATAAAACCATCAGCACTCCCTATTTTTACAAAGCCGACGGCGAGTATAATCTTTGTTTCTGCGATATGCCGGGCATGGGCCAGTCTACCCTTCCAGGCCTCAAAACCAATTATTATCCCGAACTGCAAAAAGTGCTCACACAAACCAAAAAAGTGGTAAGGTATCTTTTGCTGAATCCCCGTGATATTCTGGAACTTGATCTGCTGATCCCCGTATATTTACAACAAGACGGCGCCTACTATTACATCAACAAAATAGACGCCTGGCGCAAAGGGCAACCCTGTAAGGTTGAGTTAGTAAAGCTTGGATAAAAAAGAAAAATAAATTTGTAATTGATAATTCAAGCATTTATATTTGCTAATATAATTAGCACCCCTATCCTTATCAGCATGAAAAAATTAACATTCTTTTTCCTTCTTTTTCTGATTTCATATCACTGCATTTCACAGACCAGGAAATCCATTGATTCATTCCTTGATATAAAATTGGGGAGCAACGCCAAAACGGTTAAAGCAGGTGTTGCGGCAAATGGTGGCCGCTTCTTAAAGGATAGTTCCAATACCTCCACGCTGGTATTTGACCAGGTTAAGTTAGGAAATCGCGATGGTCTTACCCTGATTGTAAGGTTTGTTAAAGGCAAGGCGTTTTTAGCCATATTCGCATTCCCAAATGCTCCGAACGAGTGCATTCAATATTACCAGGGCTTGGTTAAGGAACTTAACGGGATTTATGGGCAGGGCGAACCTTATAAAAACTTTACCGGCACGTATCATGAAGGTGACGGAAAAGAACTGGAAGCGATTAACTCAGGTCACGCCCAATACCTTACCACATGGACATCCGCCAACAGCAACGCCATCCAGGCAAGAATCGAGCAGCTACAGTTGGTAAGCCTGATGATTCAGGATACTGCGTTACAAGAAACCCTGGAGAAAAATTAAAAATCGCTTTCTCTATTTCCATGCAATTATCAAACAATTCAATAAATTATGCCAATTGGCATATTAACCACATTTAAAAACTCTTTATTATGGCAGATGACATAAACAAAAAAATCACCGTCGACATTGAACTTAACACCGACGGGCTTCAGCAAATAACACAATACAAAGCTTCCTTCGACAGTTTGCGAGCCTCGATCTCTGATCTTAGCAAACCACTGACCGATCTCAGCGCAAACCTCACTGCTGTGCAAAAAAATCAGGCCAATTCAAATCCAGATCCCACCAAACAAATACCCGCCGCGGAGAAAACCTCCAAAACCCTGGTCGGTATGTGGATAAAAACCGCTTCCCAGTTTTTAGGCATCACCAAATTGAACGAAGCAGAAAAAAGTAAGGCCATCATTGATGGGGCTAATAAAACCAATGCGGCTGTCGACGCCGGTAAGAAAACCTTCCTCAAAAAAGCATTGACCGACGAAATTGCAAATGCCCAAAAAATATCTGATTCCGTTTTTACAATTATATCAAAAGGGATTGAGCAACAGGCAGACGTATCAACCAAAGCAATTGAAGCCAAAAGAGATGACCTCAAAAAGGACGCTTCGAAAAGTGCCGCCGAGAAAGCGGCAAATGATAAAACCCTGAGAGATGATGAAGATAAGGCTAAACTAAAAGCCTTCAAAAATGGGCAAAAGGCATCTATAGCCCAGGCTGTAATAAATGGCGCAGTGGCAATTACTAAGGCCGAAGCTGATTTAGGGCCGATAGCAGGCAGCATTGCTTTGGGCGTTATTATCGCTCAAACAGCTGCGCAAATTGCGACTATTGAAAGGCAGCAACCGCCCGCTTTAACAAAAGCTATGGCCAAAGGCGGCTACTTCCAGTCCGATGGCAAAGGTGCGGTTTTACCTGGCTATAGCCGCACCGATAATACCAACGCCTACCTGCGCTCCGGCGAAGCGGTAGTAGTATCCGAGGCCATGCGCGATCCCTGGGCACGTAACCTGGTAAGCGCCATCAATGTAGCTTATGGCGGCCGTGATTTCTCCGTTCCAAGTCTGTCAAAAGGTTATGCGGTAGGCGGTATATTTACTGATGGCGGCAATGCCAACCGGTACTACAATCAGCCGGTAAACGATCAGAAGAATTTAGCCAACACCGTAGCCTACCAGATGATCAATAATTTTCCACCGGTGTATGTCGATGTAAAAGACGTTAATAATCAACAAAATATCCTGGCACAAACTATTAACAGGGTAAACTTATAGGCAAAGTCTCCCCTACGGGGGAGATTTAGAGGGGGGTCCGTTGCTCTTATTATTTCGGTGTTTGTATCATCACAAGCATGTTTTTGAGCACAGGTGCGAACTTGGGCTTAACATCAAAGTCCAGATTTCCTAAATCACAGGGAATGCGTATGGCAGTTATGCCCGAAGCTGTTACTTTTTTAATGTCATCCTGTATCACATTTACAGCTATTTCAGCGGTCCAGCATGCCCAACCGGTAAACTTGGAACCTATATGTTCTTTTTCAGCATCTACACCCTTCATAACAGGGATTGTCAAATTAGTATTATCCCCTAATTTAAATATCACATTACTACCCTCGGTTATACTAAACCGGCGATGATCTACAGCCGAAAATTCAACTTTGAGGTGAAGAGTAATAACACCATGCAAATTTGCTGTATAAGCTTCTATTACTTCCAAAGAACTGAGTCCACTTGTGTTTGAAGCAACCTTTTCAGTGGTCGTAAAAAATGTGGTGTCATTTGTAAACTTGTCAATTTTAGATTTATCCATCTTCTGTGCAGCGGCAAGAAGCGGAAGCATTAAAATTCCTGATAGTAAAAGTGTGCGGGTAGCTTTTTTAAAATGTGATAGCATATTAATCTAAAGGTTTAGTCGGTGCAATTTAACCTGTTTACGCCAAATTAAAAACCCTTGTTCCAAAAAAATCATATTATTCCTAACTCTGATACCATGAATATCCAACTCGCCAACACCCTCTTCGACGAAGGCATCTTTTCCGAAATGTACAAAGCCGGGTTTATCACCGATAAAGTATTTCTTTACCGTGAGATTTACCTCTGGATACAGGCCCAATTAAAAACACGGCGCATTACCAAAACCCAGGCCGCAAAGGAAGCGGTCGGTAAATTCGATAAGGACGAACGCACCATTTGGCGGGCGATAAATTGTTTTGAGGAAAAAATTGACTGAAATGGTTTATGATCCAGGTTATGGAGAAAAAGTATTAATTATAGTGGTACAATTACCAATGGTTATACTTGTATCTTTAGGATTTAGCATATCAGCTCTTTTAAGACGCATACACAAAAGATATTTAGCTTTATCCCAGCTATCTGCTTTCTCATATAACCCTTTTATAGTCTCTTGTCCTTTTTTGGGTTGACCCAATAAAACAAGTACCAAACCTTTTTGCAATTCTAAAAATTCCCGTTGTTTATTCCGCATGGTCATTGTGTCAAGTTCGCGGTTGCACTGGAATAAATAATCTTGATAATAAGCCCTTGCACGAATAGTATCTCCATTAATATCGTACATTTTTCCCGCAAAAAACTTTAATGTAGGATCGCGAGGAAAAAGCCTAAGCATTTCATTAGCTGTAATCAATGCATCTTTGTATTTTTTCAAACGACGCTCAACCCCGAACTTATTATTGTAAGCCACGAAATAATTACTATCAATTTTTATAGCTTGATTCAAAAGATCAAGCTGTTTTAAGGAGAGATCATTATCACTCCCTGGCTCCATCTGCCAATCTCCGGTTGTATCGGCACTTTTTAAAGTAGCAGCAGAATTACCTCTTGATACAAACGAAGGCTGCATAAGCATTTTTACCGCAGAATCGTTTAATCTTTTTGCTTGGGGATTAACTTTATAATGTGATGGCCTACAAGAAATAAGAATTAAGGTGAATAGTAAGATTGATAATCTTTTCATAGAATCCATTAAATTTAATTACTCAACAAAACTTCAACCTCATTTGACCACAAAAGCTTATCATCTGCAAGTTTATATGCATAAACAATACGTAGAAAATCTTGGCTTGGGTCATATGTTGGCTGAATCAAAGCCATCCCCATTTTGAATTTAAAGTTATGCGTTTGCTGGCCCTTTTTTACCAGAACTGGAAGTTTTATTTCATAATTATGGTGGGGATCGACGGTGACTTCCACTGGAATGTTAGATTGGCAAACCGATCGCTGTAACATCACATCTTTGCTATTCGTCTTGTATATCTCATCAATTCCACAACTCATCCGCAGGAATTTCAATGTTTCATTGGAGTTATTGTTGAGCTTCACCGTTACACTTATCAAATGGTATTTGTGCTCATTAAAATACCCGCGCTTCAACTCGATGATCTTATGCTGATCAATACTTAAAATATAGTTATGCTTGTCTTGGGCCGTTAAAGTCTCCTGCCCTCTGCAAATGGATGCTTCAATAATAAGGAAACAGAAAAGAAGAAATGTTTTCATTGTAATAAGGTTTATCCAAATCTATAAAATCACCTGCTGACAGTGTCAGTTCTTCAAGGCGCCATTTTTTGAAGAAACTCATCCCTTGGTTTTACAAGATAATTGTGATATAACGTTCTTTCAAGTCCATTCACTTTTGGGTTTTCAGATAAGTCCTTAAAAATAGCTCGTCCCTCCTGCTCTCTGTTCAGCAGGATAAGGACCAAAGCCTTGTAAGACATTTCATAATCAGAGCTTGCGCTGCCCTGGTTAATTTCATTTATTTGTTGATCGTACAAATACAACGCGCGTTGGTAATATGCTTTAGCCGAGTCAATATTGTTAAGTAATTCATAGCTTTCGCCCATCCGAAGTATTACCTCAGCTCCCGGCTGCCCCGAAGTTGCCTTTATTATTTTCTTTCCCGTAACAATTAAACTGTCATAGCGCTTCAATTCTTGCTCCCATCCAAACTTCAGTTCATAAGCCTCCAGGTAGGAGCTGTCGGCCCTTATTGCTTTGTTTAATATTTCAATGCCCTGGCTTACTAGCTGGTTATTTTCAGCATCTGTTAATTTTCTATGATCTACCATGTTAGTACGCATGGCAGAATCCAGCAATCTTGCTGCAAATGGTTTAGGGCTGCCCGGCATACCTTCCATTATAGGGCCAATACCATATTTAGCGCTGTCTGCTCTTCGCACGCTATCCATAAACCGGTCTCTGAGCTCCATGTAGTTTTTTGCCTGTAGCATAAGTGATACATTGTAATCATGCTCACCTGAACGGCCAACAAAAACGTCTAGTTTACGGTCGAGGCCAATATCCACAGGCCCAAGAAAGTTGCTCGAATTATTGATCGTAGAATCATTTATTGTGAAACCACCGCTCATAGAACCTCGAACCGAATTAGTACCGAAATAATATTTCATATTGTCCGAATACTTTGACTCTGATGTTTTAAAATCTATCGATGTTTCCCAGCCGGTTGACATTATGCTAACTTCCTTAAAAATGTCAGAGTCGCTTAATTTGTAATTTTTGAGTATGACGAGATGAGGGCTGAACTGGAGGTATTCATTATGCACCGTATCGATCTTTGAAAAGCTACCTGTGGTTATAAGCGTCCACATGGCGAGATTCCTTTTAAGCAAAAGAAAAAAATAAGGCAAATTTGGCATATGAGTTTAGGTTACGATACTAAGTTAAAAAATTTCGGCTAAAAATCACCTACTGACAAAACAGTGTCAGTACTTTTTTAAAAACTTATTCCGACCTTTGAATAAGGCCATCGTGCTTATCCGGACTTATACAATAAACCAGTTAAAAAACATTAGAAAAATGGATAAGTACAGCCAATGTTGCAAAGTAAATTAAAGTCAAAACTACGTCAGTTTTGAGATTCCCACTTTGTTTCTTTGAGGCACTCTAAATTCACGTTTTTGTATTTTAAGGCTAAGGTATCTAAGCATCTGGAAGACTACAAGCAGAATAATTGTATTTAAAAATGTGTTTGCTCTTTCGATTTCAAATTTGTGATTGCTGCTAAAAAGATAGTACATGACGAAATGTAAAACCGCGAAGCCAATCCATATCAAATAAAATGTAAAATTCCTTAACAATGTAAACATGAAAACAAAGGCGCCCAATTGAGATAAAAAAATATGCATCGCCGATAAATTGAACGCAGTCTCATAACTTCCGAGATAGTAAACAAGAAAAATAATAATGGAATAAACGAAACAGACAGTAGTAATAATTATATCGGGCAGCTTGAGTCTTTCAAAATAAACGAATGATTTGCCCTCCATATTTAAATGTGATCAGGTATAATCAAATCTATAAAAAAACATCTACTGACAAAACGGTGTCAGTACTTTTTCAAAAGCTTATACCGACCCTTGAATTATGCCAATTGACATAATAATCATTTATACAGTCAACAGAAAAAACATCTACTGACAAAACAGTGTCAGTACTTTTTTAAAAGCTTCTCCCGATATTTGTATATACCAAATCAGGTAAGCTAAAAACTAAGCTTTCAACCTTCGAAACAATCTTCCGGACTTTCAGTCTTCCCGACTTTCGGACTTAAATAACAATCGGTATAGTCATACAAAAATCAATGCAATCACACAAAAAAATGAAAATATACCTCTACGACACCGAAACCGACTGCATCGGCTCCGGCACTTTATCCTCAGCCTACATTCAGTCACAACTGGAAGCCGCAGCCGGCCAGGATGTGGAAGTTCACATCAGTTCGGTAGGCGGCAGCGCGTTCGACGCCATCGCTATCTATGATCTGCTAAAGAAATATCCCGGCACAGTCACCACTTATATCGACGCCCTGGCAGCCTCCGCTGCGTCCATTGTAGCCATGAGCGGGCAAAATATTATTATGAGCAAATACGCCCTCCTGATGATCCACAAACCAATGGTGGACTCGGGCGGCAATGCCGATGAACTATTAAAAGATGTGCAGATGCTGAATGTGGTACAATCGCGCCTGGCTCAGATCTATATGGACAAAACCGGGTTGGACGGAGTTACAGTAAACAGTTTGATCAACTCCGTTACCTGGATGACCGCTGACCAGGCGCTTGATTTAGGCTTCATCGATCAGATAGAAAATTATAGCGAAGCCATCACCAATAGCGCCATCATTAAAAAATTCACCGGTGCAGCGCCAGCCATTTATCAGCGCTGCATCAACAAGATCTTAAACACAAATACAAACATGAACATCGAAAACAAAGAACTTATCGACAGGACCACGACCGTCCTTGATAAGATCATGAACTTCTTTAAGAAGGTCGTGAACAAACAAACCATTACTGACAAAGGCACGCTGCACCACGCAGGCGAAATGGCCGAAGGCGCCGACGTTTACCAGGACGAGGACATGACCACCTCTGCCGCCACTGACACCTACACCACATCAACTGGGCAAAAGATCGCAGTGCAGGGCGGACAGGTGCTAAAAGTAACCCCATCGGTAACCGATCCCGATGCCGCCCCGGACGCAGACGACGATGATGACGACCTGCCCGAAAGTTCGCTCAAACCAAAACAAGTACAAAACAAAGTGCTTGCCATCAAAGCGAAACTCCACGCACAAAACGCCCTGTTAGCCGAAGCCAGGACAGCCCTTGAAACAGCCAATACCCTTCTAAACAAAACCCGCGAAGAAGTAAAGAACGAGATCAAATCAGACTTCTCTCCCGAAAACTCCCGCCGCAGCAGCAAAGCCAAAACCGAACCAACCCCATTCTTCGCCCCGCAAACAACCTTAGCCCAAAACGCAGTTAAAAAAGCAGTCGCCCGGTAGAGACGCAAAATATTGCGTCTCCGATAGCAAATCATACCAACATTACAACCTTACAACTTTCCAACATTACAACAAAACAAAACAATGCCTCAATTTACATTTACAAACAACACCTACGCCGGCGAAGCGCTGGCAGGTTTTATGGCCAGCACCCTACTCGAAGCCGATTCGGTAAAACGTGGTTTGCTGACCGTCATTAACGACGTCAAATCCCGTAAGATCATACTCGATGTGGACGATGACGTAGTATTGCAGAACCCTTCGGGCTTATTTACCGACCAGGGCACTACCGCAGAACAAAGAGAAAGCTACCTGGACCCCGTAGCATACGAATTTATGAAACAGGAACAGTGGGACAAGCTCGTACAATCCTGGGAAGCACAAAGCCTTAAACCCGGCGCGTTCATGGATTACGAAGGCACCGTCGACCTGTCCGACTTTATGGTGCAGCGCTATTTAACCAAGATCCAGATCGCTAACGAGCGCCTGTATTGGTTAGGTAAATCTTCCACCAAAGAAGCAACATTCACAGCTGCATTCCCTGGCCTGTTGCCGTCTATCGCTGCTGATACCAGCGTGTTTAGCGTAAACCTCAGGAAACCTGCTACATCTATGGCTGCTACCGCCATAAGCGGCGGTATAGTTACCGTAGCGGATACATCAACCCTGTCTGATGGGGACGTGGTTACCATAACCGCCGTTACCGGCACCCCTAAAGACACGACCAATGGCACACCGGGGATCGACGTTCAGGGCCAGTCGTACTTCATCCAGCTACAAAACGCCACCAGCTTTAAACTCGTACGCAACTATAACGAAGTAAACAGCCGTAAGCCCGCCACTTTTGGCGGTTCTGCATCCGCGGCGACAGTAAATTACATCAACACCAGCAACGTACTACAGGTATTAGGCAGTGTATATGCACAACTCGATCCCGCCGACCGTATCCAGGAAGATTTCAATTTACAGATCCCCTTGCATGTAGGTTATGCCTACGCCCAGGCCCAGGCCAACAAAGCGCTTAACGTGCTGAATGCCTTTACTGACATGAAAAAGATGGATTACCTTGGTCTTCCCTTGCAGGTAATGAACCACTGGCAGGCCAACACCATCCTGGGTGCCCGCTCATCCAACCTGTTCTTAGGGGTCGATTTGTTAGGCGATGCCTCCGAGCTCTCAACCGTCTACATGAAGCCCTACACCAACGACAACGTAGTGCGCATGAAGGCCCGTATGAAAGCCGCCGTCAACTACAAATTCGCTAACGAGATATTTTACCTGTCGGCATAAGCCGACAATGAGTGAATTAGTGAATGACTGATTGAGTGAATCAAAATATACTTAATAGATATCCAACTCAACAACTCAGTCATTCACTCAATCACTAATTCACTAACTCACTAATTAAATCCACATGTCAATCTACAATAAAATAAACGCCGGTTTCAGCCTGGGCACAGGCGAGCCGGTCACCTCCGGGATCGAGGATGTGATCTACATCTTCAACCAGGATGATATCACCCTCACCTATGATGTCAGCAACCCGCTCATCGTCACAGGCCTCACTGCCGTAAGCGATGCTAAAGTTTACAAGTTCGAAGGCACCAACAACAGCTTCAACACCATGTCCAAACTGGCCAAAACCCAGGTCGGCCCGCGCTACACTGAGGAGATCGATTTCAACATCGCCGGTTTCTCAGTCGATATCAAAGCGCAGCTCATGGCAATGGGTTACGGCCGCGTACGTGCCATCGCCATAAACAACTATAAATCCAGCGATTCCGCCATCGAACTTTTCGGCGCAGTAAACGGCCTCATCCTCACCGATGCTGAACGCAACGCAGCCGATGAAACCATGGATGGCGGCTACAAGCTCAAATTAACCAACCCCGATAAACTACGCGAACCCTATCCGCCCCGCGCCATATCCATCGCCCCCGAAAGCGGCCCCGCTACCTACGCCAGCACACTGGCAGCGCTGGAAGCACTGGTAGCGTAGTTAAGTCCATGGTCAATAGTCCATAGTCCATAGTCCATGGTTAAAATCAAATGCTACAATCCATTGACTATGGTCTATGGACCATCGACCAAAAATCAGTGAAATCACACACAAAATCAGTGTAATCAACTAATAAAATGAAAACTTACCTACCACAAATCGAGCGCCGCATCATAGTTAGGCCCAATCAAACTTTCGGGATACTTAATTACGATACCGATAACGCCTATCCCCAGCGTATGCTGGAACTGGTGGCCTCCTCGCCTACCGCCCGGGCCTGCTGGAATAAGCGCGCCAAATTTATCGCCGGCAATGGTTTTGAGCAGCAGGAACTCGGCAAACAGGTGATCAATCCAAAAGGCCTCACGCTGGCAAAATTACTAAAGGCCATTGCTGCGGATAAGTCATTCTTTTCGGGTTTTGGTATCCATGTAAACTACAATGCCAATTACAAAATAGCGTCCGTTAACTATATCCGCTTCGAGGACATCCGCATGGGTGATACCGACGATCCCTGCGTAGCAGACAAATACGTGCTCTACTCCGATTGGGGCCGTAAAACATGGAAGAATATCATGCGCAGCAAGCTCACCTTCCTGGATAAATACAAGCCCGATCCGGAAGTCATCAAACAGCAGGTAACCGATGCCGGTGGCTGGGAAAAATACAAGGGGCAACTCTACTACTTCAATCCCGAAGTGGATGATTATCCGTTGATAGAGGCGGACAGCGTTTGGGAAGATTTTGAGACCGAAGCCGGGATCAAGATTTTCAACAACCGCGAAGTAACCACCGGCTTCCTCCCCTCCACAATGCTTTTCATGCAAAGCCGCCGAGAAGAAGCCGATAACAGCAGTGCAGACACCGATGAGCAGCCTTACAGAAATGTACCGTCACAACTGGAAAAAGACCTCGGCACATTCCAGGGCGCAAAAAGTGCACAAAAGATCATAGTGATCGAATACGAGGACGAAAGCTCCAAACCGCAGTTTCAGCCCTATTCCATCCAGAACAACGACAAGCTTTTTGAGTCGACTGAAAGATCGGTAGAGGCCCGCATTATCAAAGGCTTCTCGATACCAAAGGAGCTCATCAATTCCGAAAAATCATCCGGACTCAGTAACGGCGGTGAAAAGAAGGAAGCCATCCGCGAATTCAATGACAATACCGCGCCCGACCGCCTCGAACTATCCGAAACCTTCGCCGAGATCTTCGGAAACTTTTACACCAGCATCAACCCATCCGGCAACTGGAATATCCTGCCCGTCCCCGCCACCGTCGCCGACGACAACGCCGGCATGGTAGCAGGCACCAGCATCAACCAATTGCTGCTATCCACCATCCCACCAGAAAACAAAATTGCCATCCTGGTTTACGCCTACGGATTTAAGCAATCGGAAGCAGAAGCGATGGTTAGTTGACTCACCCCGACTTCGCTGCGCTCGTCACCCCTCTCTACTTTGTAGAGAGGGGAAGAAAGAACAAAAAAAGCAAACCCTCTTTGCGCGAAGCGGAGAGAGGGTGGTCGAGCGAAGCAACGACCGGGTGAGTCAACTATGCAGGCGAAATACCCAGCCAACCAACGGTTCATGATAAACAATCCTATGAACCACCTATCGGCTATGAACTATTAACCATGAACCATTAACTGAAAATGAACACTCCATACCTGATCGACCAGATCACATTTCAAAATTACGAAGACCTGTCCGTCACCATCAAATCCGACCGGATATAAGTCTTCGTCGAAAAAGCGCAGGAACTGGACCTGAAAACATTATTGTGCCATGAGATTTATTACGATTTCATCAAATATTTCAACACCGACGGCACCCTGCAGGACGATGCGCCGCAGCCCTACAAGGATCTGCTCAACGGCTCCGAATACCTCGACAAACGCGGCTACGTAGTATTATACGAGGGCCTGCTGCCGATGCTGGTGTACTTTACCTTCGCCCGCTTTATCGAGGCCGACGCGATACATTACACCGCCACCGGCCCGGTGATCAAACATCACGACAACGCCGATGCCCTGTCGCCCCAGGAAATTACAAAACTGGTACAACAGCACCGCAGCGTAGCCAACGCCCACGCCAACGAAGTCGAAAAATTCCTGAAAGACAACCGGGCCGACTTCCCGCTATGGCAATACAACGCCAAAAACAAAACCAGCCGCCAATCCGGCCCCCGCATCCGCAGCATCGACAAAACAAGCTTCAACTACCCTGCAGAGGATAGTTTCTTACCACTAAATCTAATAAAGTAGCAAGTCCATAGTATCAAGTAGCAAGACAATTATACTGTACCTGCGCCCCCTACTTGATACTTGATACTAGCTACTTGATACTAACTCCAAAATCATGTCAGACAAAAAAATAACCGAACTCCCTATCGCTGCATCCATTAACGCCACCGACGTCTCCGTACTCGTAAGCAACGATACCAATTACCAATTCGCCTTCTCCACCCTGCTGCAATTCATAAGCACCGGCCTCAGCGTAGGCGCCAATATCACCTTCGGCACGACACTTCCGCAAAACACCACCGGCAAAAATGGAGACGTCTTCATCAACACCTCCGCAGGCTGTTTCGCGCAGAAATCAAGCGGAACCTGGGCCGTGGTTTATACCCTCCCTTCATCCGGTGGCACCGCTACCGATGGCACTGTTCTGTATGGCGCGGGCGTACCCGCTTCGGGCACAGGCAACAATAACGACACCTACATCAATACCGCTACCGGCATATTTTACAAGAAATCGAGCGGTGCCTGGGCACAGGTGTTCTCCATGCAAACCGGGCCTGCCGGACCACAAGGCGCCAGCGGCACCAACGGAACGAACGGCACCAATGGCAAAACCATCTTAAATGGAACCACCAACCCGTCCGACCTCTCGACCGGCACCGATGGCGATTTCTATATCAACACCAGCACCTTCACCTTCTTTGGCCCGAAAGCAGGCGGCGTATGGCCCGTAGGCACCAGCCTCGCTGGGTCCGACGGACAAGGCGTACCCACCGGAGGCGCCACAGGCCAGGTACTCACCAAAATTGACGGCACCGACTTCCACACCCAATGGGCAACCCCATCCGGCGGCGGTAGCGTCTCCGGCCTCACCCCAAACCAAATCCTCTTCGGCAAATCCGACGGCGCCATCGCCCAGGACAGCACACTGCAATTTGACGCCGGTACTAAATCTTTGTATTTGGGGGATGTGCCTGATGCACCAGCCAGTGGTGGAACCTTACATTGTTTTGGTGATAGCATAACTGTAGGTACAGGCGCATCCAGTGGTGCAAATCGGTGGACAACATTGTTAGCCAGTTGGTTGGGTATGACAGAAGCAAATCATGGCGTAAGTGGTTCGACCCTTGAAGAACAAACACCATCAGACCCATCTGGCGCTGCAAGTATGCGCAGTCGCATTTCTGATATTCCGACCTATGTGACCGGTGATTTAATGATATTTATGTATGGCATCAACGATACGAGATTTGTAAGTGCAAATTACAACGCAACCAATTTCCAAATTGACTATGAAGCCATCATTGATGCAGCTATCGTAAAGGGGTGGCCTTCTAATCGAATCCTTATAACATCAACCCAATATGTCGATCCTGCAACTTATTCCTCGCCAGGTGATGGTGGTACCCCCAACCCATCTTTGTCCAGACAGCAGGGTTTTAATGCAGCAGCATTAATTACATCGGTAACAAAATCAACGATGTATTCTGAGATATTTGATTATATGGCAGAAAGAGGTGGTATTTATAACCAATCAGGCTTTAGCGGAATACATCCAGGAGACCCTGGTTATCTACTTTTGGCGCTAAAACTATATTCCACTATAATAACAAATGTATATGCAAATGGTCAGGGGTTAGCAACCTCCCGCGTTGTCGAGTTGTTAAACGTAATAGTTAATACAAAATATGTTGTACCTGATGGCAGTCCATTATTGGGCATAGATGAGATGGGAAGTGTAGGACGCATCAATACAATTCCATCAAAAACCCGAATGGAAAATCCCCAATTAACTAAAGGCCTACAGCAGATACCTGCCCAACAACCTACAATAGCACCGGCAGATATCGACTGGTTACTAAAAATGGATGCTGTAATTCGCTCTGTTTTTGATGGTCAACCGGATTGGCAAGGATATATTCAGCTTATGACAGGTGGACAAATGATTTTTGGGTTGACTTATGGCGGAGGTGCATTTATTTGGAATAATGGCGATGGAACTAACCAAGCAATGAAGTTAAGTCGATACAGTCAATTGATATTAGATGGAGCAACGACCGCGGATAATACGCCAGGTGATATCGTTATCAATCCAAACACATCACTTAATGCATCTGTTGGGGGATTCAAAGCGGGTTTTATTCCTTTCGGCACGAGTAACAATTTTTCCTTTTTCTTTAACAATTTGTCCACAGGCAAGATAAAAATTCAAATGAGTTTAGGAACTGGCGGAAGCCTAAACGATACTTGGCAATTCAATGCTGATGGATCTTTTGAGAGTGTCATCGCCGGTCAGGGAGTCACCTTAATGACACCCGATGGTACCAAGAGGTACAAAATAACTATTGACAATTCAGGTAATTTAGTGACAACCTTACAATAAAAAAATATATTTGGTTAATGAAAAAAGGCGTTTTAATAATATCGTTGTTAATTAATGTATTACTGATAGGATATATTGTCAAATTACGCCTATTTAAACCCCGTAGTAACAACCAAATCAATTATTTCTTAAATAGAAACAAGTATTTAGATATATTGCCGAATGACAGTAGCTCAATTGTTTTTGGTGGTGATAGTCATATTCAAAATTTCGAATTAGCTGAAATGTTTAAATCGACTGTTTTTAAAAATAGAGGTATAAGCTATGACACATCATTAGGTTTGCTACACAGAATCGACGAGTTAACCAACGGCAATCCTTCTAAAATTTTTATCGAGATCGGCACCAATGATGCTAACCAAAGAATTCCAGTGGAAAATACTATAAGTAATATAAATTCGATATTAAACAGTATACAATCAAAAAGCCCGCGTACCCAGGTTTATCTTCAAAGTGTAATGCCAAACAAGTTTAATCTTTCGCAAATACTGATACTAAATAAAAATATCCAAGCCATTGCAGATGCCCGTCACTTAACATTCATTAATCTTGATCCCTATTTTTTATCTAACGGCTTGAAAAAGCAATACGATTCTGGCGACGGAGTTCACCTTAATGGTGAAGGATACTTAAAGTGGAAAGACGTCTTAAAAAAATATCTATAATTTCATATAAACAATAGGGGTTGGATAGGGCAAACGAAAAGATACAAAGCATAATACTATTAAGAGCTGTAGCAGCTGTCGGAGTTTGTTTAATTCATATCAGTTTACTTAGTGGATTTTCAGGTAAAGAATTAATCTATCATATTCTAAATTACGGAGCAGATGGCGTAGCTGTTTTCTTTGTGATATCAGGTTTCGTTCTGCCTTACTCGCTTTATAAAAATCAGTATCAGGTAAGTTCATTTTTCCAATTTCTATTAAAGCGGGTTATCAGGATTGATCCGCCTTATTGGGCAAGCATAATATTAATATTCTTAATCGGCGTGGCGCCCCTTACTGCTTTTACCTTTGGTTCGTTGTTATTACATTTAACTTATGCCGTTCCATTTGTCAAAGGCGAAACCTGGTTAAGCGACGTATACTGGACGCTGTCTGTAGAGTTTCAATATTACCTGCTCCTCGGTCTTTCGTTCCCTTATTTGATGAAATTAAAGCCTATTTATGCAATTGGTATACTAGTGGCTATTACTGTTTTATTTATGAATATTCTCAACTTCCAATATCCAGGGTTGATTTTTACAAATATCTTCGACTTCGTTTTCGGCTATATAGTTTTCTTAGGGTATGTCAAAAAGATAGAATCAAAAATATTTATTGCCATTCTGATTGGGTTTACTTTATACTTGATTTTTGGTATTTCCTTCCGAAGTGGAATTGCCCCCTTTTTATCGGGAGTTTTCATTTATTTATATAGAAGACCACGGTCTGTGCCAATCCTATCGTTCCTGGGCAATATATCTTACTCTCTTTATCTAATACACATACCGATAAGCTTATTATTTATTCGTTTTATTCATCCGTATATTAAAAATCCACTTGCCATCCTTATTCTAACATTGTTGGTTTCTGTAGGCTCAGCTTATATATTCAATGTCATCATTGAAAGGCCCTCAATGCGATTGTCAAAAAGAATATCATTCAAAAAAAAGAGTCTTAAATAGTAAAAACCCAAACCCCAAAAACCCAAATCTACCTTCAAAGCATAATGCCCAACAGGTACAACCTGCCGCAAATAGCAGTGCTCAACAAAAGGCTCAGGGATATAGCCAACACCCGCCACATCACCTTCATCAACCTCGACCCCTACTTCCTTGATAACGGCCTCAAGAAACAATACGATTCCGGCGACGGCGTCCACCTCAATGGAGAAGGTTATTTAAAGTGGCGGGATATTTTAAAAACGTATTTATAGGCGATTAGAAATGTTTTTCAGCTTTTTTGCTAAGGATAGGATTTAATAATTAAGTATCTTTGATCAATGAGCAGGATTTATCTTGATACTTCAGTTTTTGGTGGATATTTCGATCCCGAATTTGAACTTTGGACCAAAATCCTTTTTGACAAGATTGAAAAAGGTGAATATAAAGTAATCTATTCACGATTAACAGATAGAATTGACACCTGCACCGGAAAAAGTTAGAACACTTGCAAGTAGCCTGTCAGCAACTAGTCTTGAATTTATTGACATTTCAGACGAAGCTATCGAACTTGCCGAGCAATATTTGAAAGAAAACGTTGTTGGTAAAACAAGCAGGGCGGATTGCATCCATATTGCTTTGGCCACGCTTTACAATGCCGATATTTTGGTAAGCTGGAATTTCAAACACATTGTAAATGTGAATAGGATTAGGGGTTATAACGCAGTGAATTATAAATTAGGGCACAAGATATTGGAAATAAGAACGCCCAGGGAAATTTTGGAATATGAAGACTAAAGCAATTGTACAAACAGAAAAAACCGTTGTAGAACAATTACGGGACATTCGTGACAATGTTAATACTGAAATTAAAGATTTGACTTTTGAACAATTAAAGGACTATCTGAAAAGTCAAAAAACATTGCATTCAACAAATGTATGGCAAAAGGCCTGATGCCTTCGGCACATAATTATTTCTAAAGCATTTGATGTGCAAATTAATCACGTATACATATGAAATCTAAAAAGGTTATCCTCAATGCGATAGACCAGAATCAGACCCAACGTCTCTTAAATAAAGACGAGCAACGTGTTTACAATAACATAAAAAAGTCTTTACAACAAATCAAACTGCATCAGGAAGGTAAAATCCAACTGAGCGATACCAGGGAATTACTCAATGAATTATAGGGTTAAACCCTCTGTCAACCGGTTCATTAAACCAACAAAATCAAAACCTATCGCATTTAGAAACTGAATATCCTTCACAGGTGTTAAGTCACCTCAATTACATTTTATCAAGTTGCGCGTATGGCTCCCCTCTCGAGAGTGGCAGGGGTGTGTCCTTTCTCCAGACGATCGGAATACCCTGCAGCTCACCACAACCCTGGTATCACCCACACAACAACAAATCTCAACGAATAAACCACACCACCCATGGCAACCATAGAACAAAGAGAATTAAAAGGCATCACGATCAGGAATCTATTGGTGACTATCGTCAGCACAGCCAGCATCGTTGCATCAGTAATAACCACCTACTGGCAGCTAAAAACCGATGTACACGAAATAAAAATAACCCAGGAAGCCCAAAACCGTGTATCCGACATCCGATTAAAATACCTCGAAACCCAACTTGCCCTCCTGCAGCAGCAAATGGAAGGCATAAAAACCGGCAAAACCACCGCCAAACCAATAAAACCCTATTTAACGATCAATCAATAGGTATTATAAAAACGTTCTCTATAACGATACACATTAAATGAACCCGTCAGCGGAACAGCTTCGGCAAAAAAAATTCAGAACAGTCGGTCAGTGCGTCGAAGAATTTCTGAACCACTAATTACACTGATCCTGGTAAATACTATCTGAGTAATTAAAAAAACATCTCCATAACAATACATATTAAATGAACCCATCAGCGGAACAGCTTCGGCAAAAAAGATTCAGAACAGCCGGCCTGTGCGCTGGGTAAAGGCATAGGAAATTTTTGCATACAAGTTCATCGCCTGCCTGGGTCACCCGGCAAAAATATTCCAGCCTGTGGTTCTGAATCTTTAGCGGGCAAAGGCCCTCGGCCGAAAAGAAGCATTTCCGCTGACAAGCACTTTGGTTACTTTGGTGCATCAAAGTAACAGCCCAGCGGCAACTGAGCGGGCGGATTATTTTCCCGCTGCGAGGTTTTCCCGGAATTAGATGATTGATCTAACGAAAAATTTTCGAGAAGTGCCCGGGAGCAGATTCGAACTGCCACATCCTTACGAATGCCACCCCCTCAAGATGGTGCGTCTACCAATTTCGCCACCCGGGCTTTAGAAGTATCAAGTAATCTTACTACTTGATACTAAATACTGATACTAATAAAGGATGTGCCCGAAGAGAGACTCGAACTCTCAAGAGACAATTCTCAACGGCTTCTGAGACCGCAACGTTTACCAATTTCGCCATCCGGGCATAATTTGCTTGATACTTCTTTCAAGCAAGGGTGCAAATATAATCGTTTCGGCCAAATCGCTCCAAATAAATATAAAAATCTGCGACTTTGCAAAAATGGCTATCTTCGGTTAACCAATTTATACCCGATGATCAGCAAACAAAGTTTGATTATACTGTTCCTAACCATCTCCTGCTTCACCGCTTATGCCCAAAAAGCCGATGCCATATTAGGCACATGGGTTAATCCCAGCGGTGAGGATCACATCCTGATCTACAAAAAAGGAGACAAATATTTTGGGAAGCTCGACTGGATAAAATTCCCTAACGATGAACAGGGCAAGCCCAAAACAGACAAGAACAACCCCGATGATGCCCTAAAATCCCGCCCCGAACTGGGCCTGGAATTATTAAAGGATTTTAAATTCGACGGCGACGATGTATACGAGGACGGCACCATCTACGACCCCAAAAACGGCAAAACATACAGCTGCAAAATGACGATACAAGGCAATCAACTAAAAATACGCGGATACATAGGGATTTCCCTATTCGGCCGCTCTGAAACCTGGACCCGCGTAAAATGAAACAAACATTATCCTTTATCTTTCTTCTTTTATCCTTTTCTCAAGTTATATACGCGCAGCATATCGAAGTATTGCAGCAGGGCAAACCAACCAGCATACGCGGCCTATCCGTTGTGGACGACAATACCGCCTGGATCAGCGGCAGCAAAGGCACCATATCCATCACCACCGACGGCGGTAAAACCTGGAACTGGCAGACCGTAAAAGGCTACGAAAAAGCCGATTTCAGGGATATTGAAGCCTTTTCGGACAAAGAGGCCGTGATCATGAGTTCGGGCACCCCTGCGCTCATCCTCAAAACAACCGACGGCGGTACCACCTGGCAGGAAAAATACCGCAAAACCGATACCGCCTACTTTTTAGATGCCATGGACTTTGCCGACAAACTGCACGGCTACATTTTAGGCGACCCGATCAACAACAAATTCCTCCTCCTCGAAACCAAAGACGGCGGCGAAACCTGGCAGCCGTTTAAAAGCCCTCCGACAGCTTTACCGGGTGAAGCGGCCTTCGCAGCAAGCGGAACATGCTTGCGCTTCTCCTGTGACCTTTTATATATCATAACCGGTGGCACTTCGACAAGGCTGATAACCTGGCACGGAACAAAATCGTGGGATTATAAAGACGTCCCACTAAGTCACGGCAAATCAAGCCAGGGCGGTTTTTCTTTTGCCTGCGGCGATAACCTGGGAGTACTCGTAGGCGGCGATTACTCCAACGACAAAAAAATTGATTCGGTGGCGGCCATCCAGATTACCCGCAATCGTTTCATACTTCCGGTCAAAAGTCCGGTAGGCTTTCAATCGTGCGTGGAGCATGTTTCCTCGCAAACTTTCCTCTCCACCGGCACTCCCGGCAGCAATATCACCACCGACAGCGGCAAAACATGGACAAAAATCGATGACACCAGCTATAACGTTTGCCGCAAAGCCAAACAGGGAAAACTGGTTTTGTTAGCCGGAAATGGTGGCAAAATAGGGATTTTTAAGCCATAGCCCGCTGACAATTAGCCCCTTAATTTAAACTTGAAAATTTATTGAAATTCAGTTTGCACCCAATATCAATAAACCCTATATTTGCACCACTTTTAACGGAAACGTTATCAGGATTCTGTAGCTCAGCCGGTAGAGCATAACACTTTTAATGTTGGGGTCCTGGGTTCGAGTCCCAGC
>Ga0105237_10000460_pt1 | contig 57756 bp, 34 predicted proteins | sample KBSC24metaG_FD_81520 | JGI IMG/M metagenome (GOLD analysis project Ga0105237, IMG submission 81520) | Corn rhizosphere microbial communities from Kellogg Biological Station, Michigan, USA - KBS C2-4 metaG | ecosystem: Host-associated > Plants > Roots > Rhizosphere > Soil | place: Michigan, USA... | reverse complement strand
TTGTCTGGATCGACGTCCACGATGTTCCGCAACCATCGCTCCTTGATCCACGCCGCAAAATTATTGTTTATGTCGCCGATGAATTTGTAGCTGCGCGCCTCGCTCACGACCGGGTGGCTCTCTTCAAAGATCCGTTTCGAAGCGCGCTCTTTGACTATGGACCACGGTGGTCGATTCTGCTCTCGCGATTCTTCAAGCAGGGCAAGCGTTTTGTTGTAGGCGTCGATGCAGGCGAGCGTCACGTTGTCTTCGTCATAGCCATAGAGTTCGCTGGCAGCGGCCAGGGCCCCGCCCCAGTTCACATTGTTCTCGACAACATCCACGATCCCGCGCGCAAACATTGCCTCGGCAATAGTGTCGTTATCGCTATAGACGTTGTTGGCGATTGGGAGGATGAGACGGCAGTTGAGCCGGGGCACCTTTTCAGCATTTATAACATTGCCTACGGCGACCGGAATCAGAATGTCGCAGGGCGCATGAAGGATGTAATCTCTACTCAACTCATCTTCGCGCTCCACGTAAGAAGCAGTAGCCGGATTCTTATCATCCGGATCTTTTGAACTAAGTATTTCAAGTAGAGTTTCCTTACCACTCTTGAGGAGCAGGTTACGAATGGTCTGGATCTGTTCCGAATCGCGATCTGCCACGAGGATCCGTGCAATTTCCGGATCGGCTTCGAGCAGAATCGGAACCAGATTTCGGGCGACATTGCCGGCTCCCTGTAATGCGATTGTCAGTCCTGAAAAACTCGAGGCGCCGGTCAGAAACTTCCAGCCCGCCTTTGCCGCAGCCCAGGCAGCCAATGCCGTAAACCGGCTGGGATTGCCACTACCGCCCACGCCTTGAGATAGACACATCACATGGCGGCATGCGTAGAGCATCTCGCGTGTATCCGCCGTGCTATTGCCGACGTCTTCAGCACAGATGTAACGCCCGAAGAGCGTGGCGGTGAATTGTCCAAAGTCGCGATAGATTTCACGCCTGAGTTCCCGCAGCACTTTTAGATCACGCCCGCACGTGTCAATGATCGACTTGCCACCACCGTGAGGGAGTTCCGCGACAGCGTTCTTGACTGACATGCCCCATGAGAGACGCAACAGGTTATCGAGCATATCGCGCATGCGCGGATACGCAAACTCGCGTGTGCCGCCGAGCGGCGTGCCGAACTTCAGATGATGAATTCCGATGCCAAAGAGCACGTCGGTGTGTTCACCCAGGCCAAGCAGCACCGCGGTATGATCGCGAAGATCAAGTGATGCACTGACGTAGTCAGCAAGTGGTTGCAACTCAGTGAGAGGCAGCACTTCCTGTGATGGTGAATGTAAGGCGTAAGCCCGCCAACCAGTGTCTTCTTTGAGAATCGCAAGCTTGCGAATGTCACGTGCTGCGAGGAAGTCTGCCAAATGTGCGGGACGCATTTTTGGTGAGACAACAAGATTCGACGCCGGATCGGAGAATGAAACCTCGCCCAGTAGACGCTTGACGCCAGCACAACGCGCACAGAAGCGATTATGTCCTTCGTTGCTGTTGCAGGTGACGTCACGCCGTCTGCACCTGCCGCATTCAAGATGTGTGGAAGGAGCAACGGCGATAAATGTGCCGGGAAGAGCTGGAACAGGAGTGAAGCCTTGTTGATGTGCTTCCACTACCACCTGCGATACCAGCAGGAAATCGCGAAGATCTGCAATTGTCGCCAACCCTAAAAACCCTTCGATACCTTCTGAGACGTTCAACCGAACTATGGCTTCAGCGTTTCCTCCAATCGCTCGGGCCGCTCGCAGTTTCTCGAGCGCATTATTCACCTCATCACGTAAACTCGAAAAACGTTGATACGTCTCGCTGGCTTCATGACTTCGTTTGCGGCCCAACATTTGTTCGTCCGCTTTGGGCCAACGACTCAAGTGCACGCTGGGACAATCAGCCTGGCCCGGCGTAAGGGCCCAAACCTCATCGCACGTGTAAGGAAGGATAGGCGCGAGGAGCTTAACCAGAGCCGTCAATATTGAGTGGAGTACGGTCTGGGCTGAGCAGCGACGGAGAGACTTGGGAGATTCGTAATAGAGTCGATCTTTTAGTACATCAAAATAGATACGGCTCAGAAAGTTATTACAGAAGTCATGTAGTTGCCGCACTACAGCTTGAAAGTTATAAGCACGATAACTGTCGCTTACTTTCGAGATCAGTTCATGCAAGTGGTTGAGGGCCCAGACATCCAGCGGATGCAGATCGTCCAAGTGCACAAAGTTTTCATGGAATGAGAAATCAAATAAACTGCCCAACAGGTACCTGAATGTGTTTCGGAATGTTCGGTATTGCGGCGTTGCCTGTTCGAGCTTCTCCAGCGACAGAGGAATGTCGGTAGTGATATCAACTGACGCAAAGTAAAGCCGTATGAGATCTGCGGGAACGTGTTCAAGAGCCTCTTTGAGCGTCACAAAATCACCGTGGGCCCTGGACATAACGTCCCGGCGCTCGTTTAGCACGAAGCCATGTGTGAGGACGCTGTTATAAGGAGCACGGCCGCGGTTGACCAGTGCTGGCAGAAGTGACAGCTGAAACCAGCCTCGGTGCTGATCGTTCCCTTCCACATAGAGGTCAGCGGGAAAACTTAAACGATGGTCGGCAATGAGCATCGACTGCCAGCTCGTTCCGCTCTCAAACCAAATATCAAGAATGTGGTGCTGTTTCTCGAACTCACTTCCGCCACATTGAGGACAAACAAACTTACCGGGAATGAGATCGGCTACAGAACGTTGAAACCAGACGGCACTCCCATGCGTGCCAACCAGATCGCGGACGTGTCTTACAACCTCGGGTACCAGAATCGGCTCATGACACTTCAGGCACGTGAATGCCGGAATCGGCACTCCCCACGTCCGCTGGCGCGATATGCACCAATCCGGCCGCTGTTCGATTCCTTCGGCGAGACGACGACCCGATCCACGTGGAATCCAATTGACAACCTGCACTTCAAGCAGTGCGCGTTGCCGCAGGCTCATCTTCGCCAACTTCTCCTGATGGTCTATCCTGACAAACCATTGCGGCGTTGCCCGGCTGATTAAAGGAGTGTCGCATCGCCAACAATGCGGATAGTCGTATTCATGAACCGCGGCGAGTGCTTTCGTGTTTGCAAGCAGCTTGATAATCGCATGTTCGCCTTCCCTGACTGTTAATCCAGCCAGGTTCCCGTCACGAGAGGTGAACTTACCCTCGTTATCAACGACCGTAATGCCCTGCAAGCCATATTCGCGCGCGACTTTTGCGTCATCCGTACTGTGCGTTGGGACGATCTGGACCAATCCGGTGCCTGAGTCAGCGCGCACAAAATCAGCAAACACCATCGGTAGACGGGCTTGCGAAAGAGGATGTTGCGATATTGCCGGCGCAAGCTGTTCGCCTGCGATACTTCCAACCTTCACATATCTGGTAACTCCAAGCTCCGCGAACACTCGCGCCGCGAGTTGTTCTAAGACAACTGTCGTGCGACGACCCAACTGGTCGTCATATTCATAAGCGGCGTACACAAGGTCACGACGAGCGGCTATCGCCATCGCGCCGGGCAGGCTCCACAAACTGGTGGCCCAAATGAGTAGAGAACAAGGAAGATCTTCTGACGCGCCAAAGCGCCTGGCGAGTTCTTGTCCGCCTTCAAAGTGAATCCACAGTGAATGCTCGGGTGTTCGCTTGTATTGGATCTCAGCCTCGGCTAGTGACGTCTCGCAATGAGTGCACCAGGGAACAGGTAAGAGATCATGGTAGACGTATCCTTTATCTAACATGTCGAGAAGCACGGTCAGCACACCGGCTTCGTATGACGCATTCATGGTGAGATAAGGCCGGTCCCAATCGGCAAAAATTCCGAGCAGCTGAAATTGCTCCTTTTGCTCCTTTACATAGCGGAGCGCAAAGCGCGCGCATTGCTCGCGAATCTCTGCCGGCGAAAGCGGTTCGTCCCTCGTTCCGAATTCCTTGAGCGCAGCAATTTCAATCGGCAGGCCGTGACAGTCCCATCCGGGGACGAACGGCACTCGTCGATCGTTCATGGAATAGAACTTGGCGATCATGTCCTTGATGATCTTGTTCATTCCGATGCCGATATGAATTTGGCCGGAGGCGTAAGGCGGCCCGTCATGAAGAATGAAAGGTTTGCGATCGCGACGTTCTTCCAGAATCGCGCGATAGATGTCCATCGCTCGCCAGCGCTGCAGAATCTGCGGCTGAACTCGCTCAATTAATTGAGCTTCCATGAGGAAGGGGGTTCGAGGAAGGTTGAGATCCAGGTTGTTATCGTCCATTGACACCTCTCCGCTCGGTGCTGTCCAAAGTGGGCATAGTCCCACTTTGCAAAAGCTCTCATGCGACTATGGGATTGGAGTCAAAACGTTACGGAGGCAGGTTGAGTAGGTGGTGTCTTAAATTGATCGATTTACTCTGCGTCCTCGGCGGATCTCAGTGTTCTCTGCGTTAACGACAACTCAAACGCAGAGGGCGTAGAGATCCGCTGAGAACCGCAGAGAAGATTTTCAGATTGAGCACATCGTTGAGTGAAGTTTCGATCAGCCACTTAGGCTATGCTGCTTTTGCATTTCAGCTAGTTGAGTTCGAACTCTGCCGGCTTGTCGTGTTTCCAGCGCTTCAAGAATCGAAAGCGCGTCTGTGCCGTAGCTGATGGCTTGCTCATATTTGCCAAAAGCACTGTTTGTCTTCGCCATACTCCAGAGGGCCTGTGCTTCGCCAAACCGATCTCCGACTTCGCGAAAGATTGCGAGGGCTTGTCCGCAGATCGCAACGGCTTTTTCATAGTCGTTCATCTTGCGGTAGACGATCGCGAGATTATTCAACGTCTGTCCCTGGCCGCGGCGATAACCAATTTCCTGAGAAATTATGAGTGCCTCTTCATGGTAACTACGCGACTCCGCGAATTCTCCAAGATCTTTGCAAGCCACACCGAGATTGTTAAGAGCGTCGCCTTCGCCCCGTCGAAATCCAAGCTCGCGGTAGGCCACTAATGCTTGCCTGTAATAGTCCGCAGCTTTTGCGGGATTGCGTTCCGCCATGGCGGCATTGCCAAGATTACCCAGAGCCGCTGCTTCACCGCTGCGATCTCCGGACTCGCGCGCTGCGGCTAGTTGACGTTCCAAACATTCAAGCGCCTTTTCTGTTTCACCGAGCGCCACATAGGCTGCTGCTATGTCGCCCAGATGGCGATTCTCGGCTTTGCGATCGACCAATCGTCTCGAGGCGGCGAGAGCTGCTTGCGAGCGGCGCACACGTTCGCGCGGGGGAATGCGCATATTGAGTAATGCCGCTCCGACGCGAGGATAGGAACTGCACAGTTGCGCTGCTTTGGCATCATCGCATGCGAGGTTGACTGCCGTGGACCAACCGGCTTCGATGTTCTGTCGTTCGACATCGAAGAGGAGTAATCCGAGTTTGAGAGTTTCACCGCCTTCGAGATACAGCTCGTTTATGTCACGCATTACCGACTCATAATGCTCAGCGTGCCGGAATTGTGCGTCAATGAGGCTGGCCATGATTGCATGCGTGGTTTGTTATGTTGCGTCTTCAGTCAAAGCGTGAACCTGTGCATGCCCTCGGAAAGGTTTCGGTATAGTCGATTATCCTCTGTCCAAAAACCACCGACATTATCGCTGTAACCACGAAAGTAAATGGTTCCAGACCCCGATTTGAGGTCGAGCTTTACAAAATTGTACGAATTAGGATAGTCGCGGGTCGCATAACAAGCTCCTCCGGGAATGACGATTGCGGTATGGCCCGGTGTCTCGATTCGAGCAATGCCGGCACGATGCAGGTGGCCATGCAGCACGAAGTTACATCCATCGGCGAGGTAGTCCCAACTGTATTGCACATCAAATTCACGAAGCCATTCTTTTGGATGGTGCATCAGGGCGATCTTTAAATGAGCATCGACAGTCTCTCGATTCTTCAATGCCGCGCGAACTTGCCTCTCACCCAAAACCAATCTATTCGCGTTGTCCTCTTTCGGATGTGAGAGCCACACAGAGTTAAGCCCCAAAATGGCAAGACGGACATCGCCGACGTCGAGGGTTTTCGTATAGTAATAATTCTCCTCGTCGAATGTGGCTAATCCAGTAAAGTAGTTGTTGAAAAAATTCGCCCATCCTTCAAAACGCTGAAGAAACAGCTTCCAGTATCCGGGACTGCTTACGACATCACTGTAAACATCCCTGTTTACGATCGTGTTTGCAAGATTTCTGGTCACACGTTCAACAAGCCATTCGTTCACATCGTGATTTCCCGGAACCACGAACAACTTTTCGCGCGATAAACCCGTTGTTTCAAGCAGTTTCTCAAAGAAGTCCTGCGCCATGACGTATTCTTCAGGCTTTCCCGAAAACGCAATGTCGCCCGTGATCGCGATGAAGTCTGGGCTGAGTCCCTTTTCCGTGTTGCGGCTTTTGATGTCGCCGAGTAGTTCTTCCAATACAACATTGGCATCGTAAGCAGACGTTTTTCGGAAGTGAAGATCGGACAGATGAAGCCAGGTAACACTGCCGGAGGGCATTACGTGTGTAACTTCATCCATCGTCTTTGACTCGACATTTTCTACAACGTCTATCGGTAACCCGATACCTGGAACTTGAGAGCTCTCAATCTCCAAACCATTTTCGTGAAGTGCTTCGGTCATAAGAATGTGTTCAATCGCGTAAATCGGATCGTGAGGCAGTGACCGTTTAATTAAGATGCGTTGCTTGTACGAATCTACTGCGAGATCAACCTGCTCACTATTCAGATGGGAGTCACCTAAAATCGTGAGGATTTCGACCTGTGCCAACTCGTCGCCCAATCGTCGCGCCAGCGGAAGCGCCGAGTTGAGAAGAGTTATGGCCGACTTATATTCACCCATTACATATTGAGCCAGACCAAGCCTGGTCAGCGCACTCATCTCACTGCGTTTATCGCCGATTTCGCGGGCAATGCGTAGCGACTGCTGTTGGATTTCGATCGCTCTCAGCGGACGGCCGATGATGGCGTAGGTTCGTCCCAGATTGGTGAGCACCAGGCCCTCCTCAGGCAGGAATCCGCGCTCGTTTGCCACGTATAACGACGCTTCGTAATAGTCGATTGCTTTCTGAAATTCTCGGCGGATGTGCTGCGCCTGGCCCAGGCTATTCAATGCAATGCATTCGGTGCGCGGATTCTTCACATTTCGCGCAATGGACAGAGATTGCTCAAGCACAACAATTGCGTTCTCAGTTTGTCCGGCAACGATATAAGTGATGCCAAGATAGCTTAAGACTTCCGCTTCTGTATCCCGGTCACCCACGTCTCGACAAATTCTGAGGGCCTCTTCCAGAGCTGTGATGGCACTTATGTTCTCAGCTAAACGCGAATGATTGATCCCCACTCCCAGCAACAGTCTCGCCGTGATTCTGCTATCGATAGTGTCGGCGGTCGCAAGCGCAACTTTCAACCAACGTAGTCGTTCCAGTGGTTGCTGCCGGAAGTTGAGTAAATGGGGAGCGGCATTAGCGTATTCGGTACAAAGGCGGGCTGCCTGACCATTCTTTCCAGCATGACGTTCGGCAGAATCAAAACCTGCGTCTATGTTTCCGGCCTCTGACTCGTATTGGGTTAACGCGTTCTTGAGTGCTTCCCGGCCCTCGGTGAATTGCTCACCCAGACCTCGAAGCAACGTCAGGTAATGTGAAGAGTGCCGGAGTTGTATTTCGAGCAATCGGGACATGACGATTACGATTCGAGGAGCGACCGCGCGTGCAAAACAATCAGAGGATGCATTTGAAATCGGCCGCTACCCGTAGGTTCAAGCAGACCGTGACCGACTAACTTGCGAATAGTGGGCGCGGGGTTGTTCACGTCCCACACAGCTTTCATCGCGGCAGCGTCGAAAGTTGCAGGCTTAGGGGCAAATGCAGCGAGAAACGCAAAGCAAGTGCGGGTTCGTTCATCAAGCTCGTCAGTACTCCTTTTTAGGAGCGCATGCACTGTCGGTGTTACCCAGCCGGCCGTGCGATCCAAAGGAGCACTCTCCTCTACATGCTGCGCGTCTTCGCGTATTCCTTCGAGCAACTCAACAACACTCAATCCTGCGCTCTTCTCGCTTCTGAGCAATCGCCCCGCCACTTGGAGCGCTAACGGCAGGTAACCGAGTTCATGGGCCAGCGCTCTGCACGCCTCGGGCTGTTTCTCAACTGATGAGGATGAAAAGTATCGCAATAAGTCCATTGCGTGGGATTCAGTGAGGACTGGCAGAACATAGATGTTCGCCGGATCGCTGCTAAGAACTTCTGCGACACTCGGCAAGCGTGTGGTTGCAACAAACGCACATCCGCTTCCTCCAGCCTTGAGGAAAGGAAGTGCGTGTTCAGGCTTCCAAATATCATCAACTATCAACAGCATCCGGCGATGCCGCAGCAAAGTCGCTAATTTCGATACAGCCTCCTCAAGGGTCGGAGTGCGAAGAATTTCGTCCGTGCCCAGTGCTCGTCCCCAGTCAACCATTTTTGTCAGTAGTTCAGGAGTACTTCCGAGAAAGGTCCAAAGCACACCATCAGGAAAAGCTTCAAGCACTTGCGGATCACGGGCCAGGATGCTGACGAAAGCCGTTTTGCCGACGCCAGGCCAGCCCCGAATCACAATCACTTTTTGGTCAGACGAAGGTAGCTCCGCATTCAATTCCAGCAGTTTTTTGACATCAGCCAGCGCTTGTTCGCGGCCCACAAAGATCAGACTGGGTAAAGGTGGCGGAAGCCCCGGCGGGGATGGAAATAGCCTATCCTGTATGCGCTCGTACTCCTCAAGGCTGAGTTCAAGATCCAGTGAATTATCGCGGAGAGTTTTTGGAGCAGCGGTGCTTTTGGTCTCGACGAGTGTTCCCATTCTGACATTTTCGTAGGTGCCCACGCGGCCGGGATCCTTATGAGGGTCTCGAGTCTTTTGCTTCGAGCCACCGCCTTTGCTGCGCGGTTCCACAGCGCGTATATCATCCGGCCCTCCGGCGCGTGCCATACCCAGTTCCTGATGAACACTTTCCTTCTTTGTAGTGCCACGACGACCACTCGGTTTTCTTTCTTTCTTTGGGCGGCCCCTCGATAGTTCTCCTATTTGTTCGAGAACTATGTTGCCGGCAACTACCGCTTGTTGAATTGTCATCGCATCAGTCGAAGTGTTCCCTACTTCCGACAGGTGCTCGACTGCCGTTTTCACCCGATTCAGGCTGGGCGGCGAGATTGTTTCCTCTTTGCGATCGGGACCAACAATTTGGGTGACGAAAGGCGCTGACGGATCGACTCCGTCGCGTATAAACAACTTTGGTGAACCGGTGCTCGAAATGGCTCTTAGCGCCAGCTCGTTTTTGGCTAATTCGAAACCATCCCTGACTGATAGACCAAAAGCAAGCGCCTGGTAAAAAGAAGCCGCAAAGACAATCGCCGCATCGTCAGTGATGTAGTTAGTGGTCCCTATTGTGTAGTCAATCACCTCGCTAAATGCTTTGGCTTGAGGCCGGGAGTAACACCCATTGAAAAAAACAATTCGGATGTCGTTCTTGAGTGTCCGAAACAGTTCCGAGATTGCTTTTAGTGTTACAAGCTTGCTATTTCCACATTCGTCTTCCAGAAGAAGCCCTTTTTGGCCTTTTCCGTGCCCACTGAAATGCACAATGTGAGGACGGTGTTTAAGCAGGGCGTGCTGTAGATTATCTGGTCGAGTTGCAGAGTTAGCAACTAGTTGAAATGAATTTCGATGCTTACCGGTCGCGAGTTTTTGTCTGATCTCTCGTTCCTCCTCATCCAAACGAAGGTGGGTAGTATCGATCGGATTCGCGGCGAGGTAGAGAATTCTGATCTTGTCATCCATACTGATTTCTCCGGGATGAGCCGCCAGTGCAAAGAAAGACAGTTCTCTGAACAAGTCCTCTCAAGCGGGTTTCGACCTTTCTTGGGAGCGAGGCTAATAGCTCGGTCAGGTCTTAGTGGGTAACCGGCGAGGCATTCTATCTCTTTCTATTCAACTGCGGAAGAACCTAGCCAATCATTTCACAGCGAGGGCTGTCAAAACAAATCCCAATGCCGGCTACCAACCTCGAAGCGATAACTCGTCACGCGATTCATTATTCTCGCGTTCTGGCAAGGGCAAATCGCACCTACCTGAAAGGCGATAAGGCATCGACGGCAGGGCTAAAGCTGTTTGATCGCAACCGTGAAAACATTTGCGCCGCGCGCAGTGCAACTACTGTTCAGTCGACTGAAACTGCAGACATTCTGTGCAGTGCATATCCTTCTCTCGGAACTGCGATCATTTGCCTGAGGCTGCATCCGCGTGAACGCATCGAATGGATAGAACAAGGACTCCGCGCGGCCATACGACTCAATGATCAAGAGTCCCAGGCCGAACATCTTAACCACCTCGGAGTAGCTCGGTGGGAAGTGGGCCAGGTAACGACTGCCATTGATTGTCATTTGGAGGCGCTGGCAATCCACCGTGAGTTGGGTGATAAACACGGACAAGCTAGCGCTTTTGGCAACCTTGCAAATTGTTACGCGATCCTGGGGCAAACACGCGAAGCCTTGAAATATTACAGGCGAACATTGGCGACAGCGCGTGAACAGCAAGACCGGCGAATGGAGGCGATCTCTCTCGGTAACATTGGTTCCCTCTGCCATGCTCTGGGCCATTTTCAGACCGCAGCTCGCTATTACCGCAAGCAGATAGCCGCCGCCAAAGCAATTGAAGATGTTGAACTCATAGCGTCTGGCTTAGGGAACCTCGGCATGACTCTGATGGACCTGGACAAGCTCACCCGGGCCATTAAACTTTTTGAACAACAACTGTTTCTCAGTCGTGCAATCGGTGACCGATCTGGAGAGAATTGTGCTCTAGGAAACCTTGGGTTGGCGGCAATGAAACAAGGCAATCCGAAAAGAGCACTCGACCTGCAAAGAGCCGCACTTGCCTTGTGCCAAAGCTTAGGAGATCTTGTTGGCGCAGGCCGGACGATGGGGAACCTGGGCCTCATATTTGAGATGTTTGGAAAGAAGGGGTTTGCAGCGAAGTTGCACCGGGGCTGGCTCAAGTTAGCACGCGAGGTTGGCGACCACGAAGGAGAAGGCGGTGCGCTCGCAAACCTTGGTGATTTGGCCAATCTCTCAGGCAACTATAGACTTGCGCTCAAGAGATATGCGGAGGCACTTGCCATATTTCGAGAGTGCGGACACCGCGACGACGAGGCCAAGACTCTATTCAACGCAAGTATGGCCCTCCGCGCCACAGGAGATACTGCAACCGCAAACTTGTACGAAAAGCAAGCCTTGTCGATCTTTAAGAAGCTCGGGTTGCCGCAAGATAATCTAAATCAGCGGCAGCTTGCGAAACGAAGAACCGCCTCACGCGACGGGCGATTTCCGTCTAGTAATAAAAGGTTGGGCCCAACCATATGATTTGGATGAGACTACCTGCGCGGAGTAACTCAAGACGATGACTGAAAAGATCAGAATTCTGTTTCTATCCGCTAATCCCCTGACGACGAGCCGCGTGAGAGTTGATGAGGAGGCTCGGCAGATTCAGAAAAAGCTCGCGCGTGGGTCAAAGGCAGAATCGTTTGAGCTGCTGATTTATCCCGCTACGCGTACCGCCGATCTCCAAGAACTGCTGATGACACACAAACCTCACATCGTACATTTCAGTGGTCATGGAAGCAAGGAACAGAAGATCCAGCTCGAAGACGGTGAGGGCCAGGGGATGAACGTTGGGACCAGGGGCCTCGTCGATGCCTTCCGCCTACAGAAGGACTACACACGGGTAATTGTTCTCAATGCCTGCATGAGCGAACCGCAGGCGACGGCGTTGTCAAAAGTGATTGACTACACGATCAGTATCAAAGGTCTCGTTGGTGACAAAGCTGCGGTGACTTTCGCCGGCGCATTTTATCTCGCTCTTGGCTTTGGCGTGCCCATCGAAGATGCTTTTGTATCCGCGCGGGGAGAACTCAGATTGCAACGACCGCCCCACTCGAGAGGCGTCAAGCTTTTCGTGCGAAAAGGCGTCGATCCTACGATTCGTTTTCCACCTAATCCTGAGCCAATGGCTGGTAGCGCATCGCCGCTGGTAGCGGCGGTGCAAAAATTGATCGACGGCGAAGCCAGCGCAGATGAAGTTCGGAGTGTTCGCCGGGCCACACTCGACGGCAGCTTCGTCCTCGAACAAGCGGATGAAATAGTCGCGGGTGAAGTCACAGTTCTGGAACCTCTGGCTACAAGGCGTTCCAAAAAGAAATTACGCGCTCAAGTTAATCCCCTAACCTATCACCATGTACAAGAACGACTTTTTCCACCGCCGCCAGGGATTGGGCCACCGCTGCCCGGGTTGATCGTCGTCGGTCGCGAAAAGTCGCTGGTGCAGATCAGAAAGCTCCTTTCGCCACCGGCAGCGACGAAAGGAAAAGAAGTCGAGCCTAATCTCCTGGTTGTGCGAGGCTGGCCGGGTGTGGGAAAGACCACCATGGTTGGAGTATTGGGCCGAAATCCGGAAGTGCTTTCCACATTTCCACAAGGTGTCCTTTGGACCGCCCTGGAGCGTGCCCCTGAGTTGTTGACCAAAATAGCTGACTGGGGTCGAGCACTGGGCACGGATGAAATTCTTCGGACTCCTACAGTTGATGAGGCAGTAGTCAAACTTGCCCCGATGTTGCGGCACCGGCGGATGTTGTTGATAGTCGACGACATCTGGAAACCAGAACATGCCTTTCCCTTCATCAAAGCTGCCGGGGGCTCCTCATGCACGATCCTCGCTACCACCCGACTTCCCGAAGTTGCGCAGGCTCTAACTACTGACCCGAACAAAATCTATTTGCTGCCGGTCCTCGATAAAGCCGACTCATTGACACTGCTACGCTACCTTGCTGCGGACGTCGTCAAACGATATCCAAAAAAGTGCCGTCAACTCGTAGACGATCTCGGAAACTTGCCGTTGGCTCTGCACGTCGCTGGAAGACTATTACGAACGGAACACGAAATGGGACTCAATGTCGTCAAAGTAATTGAAGACATACGCGAAGACGCAAGAATTCTGGAACAAGTCGCTCCGCTCGATCGCGCTGAAGGAATCATACTGCCCACGGTTCAGGCTCTGCTTAAAAGAAGCACAGACGATCTGGACGATTTTACGCGCGACTGCTTCGCGTATCTTGGTCCATTCGCACCGAAGCCAGCGACATTCGATGTTAGCGCCATGAAAGCTGTCTGGCGCGTAGCCGATCCCATACCGACCATTCGTAAATTGGTGGGCCATGGATTGCTTGAGCCCATCGGCGGGCGTTTCCAAATGCACGAACTTCTGGTTAAGCACGCTCGATCGCTTTTGCAATGATCGGCGTAGTCTAGAATAACGTTCGCACAAAGGGTGTAATATTTCGTTCCGATGACCATAGTCTTTGGGAATAGTTAGAAGCTATGCAGCTCAAAACAGCCCAATAATGTTGTGACCTCAGTTGGGAAGGAGAAACTCAGTATGCCGGCAAAGAAGCAGAGCCGTGCTAAATCCAAAGCGGATAAAGGTAGCGCCAAAGCGAAGGGATCGAAGAAACCTCTAAAGAAAGAGGGCACGCGTTGGGGAACAATCGTCGACACTAGAATTACCGCGCGTGGCAGCCGCAAGAAAGTGTCAACTGACCGATTGCGCGACGGAATTTAGCCAGCGAAAGCCTTTACTACATCCGAACTCACCCCGCGCGGTCAGAGTCAAAGGGTGGCTTGCCAAGGCCACCCCTCTGGCGGTCAGTATTAATCTCCGTTCTCCTTGAATCGTTAAGCGGGACAATGTTAAATAGGCGCGATTGAATTCGCCCCAGGGTGATGCAGATTTGCCTGCTTCGACCTGCTTACCTCGCTCCTGGGACGTTTATGGCGCTCCCATGTTAAGTCACTCCCACACGGTTCTTCCCTCAACCTCGGCGGTAACAAAATCGACATTCTGCGTTCGTGCAGTCTTGTGCCTGCTTCTGTATATATCTCTGCAGAGCGTGTTTGTTTCAACTCAATCGTCAGCTACTGCTGATTCTGACTTTCGTTCGGGCGGATCAATCGTTAATCAACTCGCGCCAGCTGCCGAAAAGCAGTTTCTGGTTTTTCTAAATCGTGGCGAGTCTCTTCGAGTCTCAGTCGAGAAAGGAGATCTCAGGATCGCCGTTAGTCTTGCGGATCCAGGAGGGCAGCAATTAATCGAATATCCCAGTCATACGTTCGAACCGGTCGAGATTTGTGCGGTCGCGGAAGCAACAGGTCTATTCGTAGTGAAAGTGCGTTCGCTGGAAACCGGTTCCCGAACCGATCAAATAGCCTTGCTCGTGCAACCAGTCCACACGGCTACGGCTGATGATCTCAAGGACAGCAATTCCACACTAGCGCTGGCAGCCGGCAACACGGTCTCTACGGAGTGGAATGAAGCTGGATTGCGAAGAGCTATCGAGAAATACGCCGAAGCCGCACTTTTGGCGAGTAAGCAGCAGCTTATCATCACAGCATTAAAGAAGATCGGTGAAACTCATTTCCTGCTTGGTGAGTACCGTCAGGCGCTTCAGGACTTCGAGCGAGCCGCAACCCAAAGTGAGAAGGCGGCTGAACCGCAGCATGAATTCGAGGCGCTGACACATGTGGCGCGGCTTCATTCCCTCCTTGGAAATAACGAGCAGGCGCAAAGCCGGCTCGATACGCTGTGGAGCTCTTATGCTGATATAAACCCTCAGAACGGAGACCTCGCTCTCAAGCACAGGTATGCGCAATTGATGAGTGGTCTCGGTGAAGTTTCCTACTCCAGAGGAGATCTGATCAGGTCACTTGATTACTTCGAACGCGCGTTCAACTTATTCGGCGAAACACGAGATCGCAATGAGCAGGCAAGGTGTCTTCTTTTCAGAGGGTATCTCGGCAATGCGATCGGGGCCGTAGATCAGGCGATGAATTACTTTCAGCAGGCTTTGCGTCTGTATCGCGAGACAGGAGATAAGTCCGGCGAAGCTCTGGCGATTACGGCCCAGGGCATAACGTCCTCACTGGACATGAAGGACGAGCAAGGACTCAAGTTACACGTTGAGGCACTGGCTATTCTTACAACGATCGGCGATCTTCAGAGTCAAACGGTCATCCTAAATGGAATGGGACAGGCTTATCAGCATCTGAATCAGACTAACCTAGCGCTTGAGCACTACATGAAAGCGGTGAACCTGTCGAAGCAGACTGGCGTGATAGACGCCCTGCCGTCGTCACTTTATCAAGTCGCCTCAGTTTACCGCGAAAAAAATGACCTAGACACTGCCCTTGCCTACTACGAAGAGTGTGCACAGCTAAGTCGTGCGAACAATAAGAGCCGTATGGAAGCCTATGCGCTAAACGAGATCGGTACTATCTACGTGACGCAGGGGAATCGCGAGCAAGCCCTGCACCAGTATCAAAAAATACTTCGCTTTTACACCTCAATAAGGGATCGACGCGGACAGGCTTTGGCGTTGAATAACATCGGCGACTTGTATCTATCTGATGGCCGAAAGGATGAGGCATTAGCGTTTTACAGGCGAGCGCTTCCATTGAGTGAACAGTCAGGTGAACGTGGCATCGAGTTCACGACGCGTTACAACCTCGCGCGCGCTGCACGCGATTCAGGCGCCCTGGACGAAGCCAGATCGCATATCGAACATGCGGTCGACATGATTGAGGCCCTGCGAACGAATGTAGCCAGTCTCGACTACCGATCGTCTTATTTTTCAGGTTTGCGCAAGCACTATGATTTGTACATCGACATATTGATGAGGTTGGACCAGCAGCGGCCCGGACAGAAATTCGCTGAGCAGGCGCTACTCGTGAGTGAACGAGCCCGGGCGCGAGCCCTTGTGGATCACCTGGTCGAGGCTGGTGCAGACATTGGCAAGGATGTAGATCCGGCACTGCTAAAACGCGAACGAGAATTAGAAGGGCTCCTGCGCGCCCAAGCGCGATATCAGATCGAGATGTCCGCTGCTGAAAACGGCAAGGAGCAGAAAAGTGATCTTGAACAGGTGGAGCGATTGAAAGCCGAATATGAGTCGCTACAGGCGCGGGTGAGAAATCAGAGCCACCGGTATGAGGCGCTTAGCCGCCCCAATCCGTTATCGCTCGAACAGATCCAGGCGCAACTCCGACCCAACGACTTACTCCTTGAATATACACTGGGAGAGGAAAGAAGTTACCTGTGGGCGGTTACGTCAAACTCTCTACACGCCTACGAACTGAAGCCGAGGTCTATATTAGAAAACGCTACACTCGATGTTTACAAGTTGATAACTGCCCGACAGGTCACTGGTGAGTCGGTCGATGATCAATATCAGGCTCGAGTAGAAGCAGCCGACAGACAGTACTACGACAAAGCCAACGCCCTCAGCATTCTGCTGTTGGAGCCGGTAGCCGGCATGCTCGAGAAAAAGAGACTACTGATAGTAACCGAAGGAATGTTGCAATGGCTCCCATTCGCTGCTCTTCCTCCGCCGGAGAGAGATAGTTCGCAGCAAGGTAAAGCTCACGATTTCTTAATCGCTGATCACGAATTCGTCAGCCTACCATCGATCTCCACGCTCGCTGCCATTCGTGCTGAGAGCAAACCAACGTCCCCGCGACGCGGTATTGTTGTCTTTGCAGATCCTGTATTCAGCACTAACGACACTCGCTTGCATAACAGCAATGTACAGACAGCCTTCGCACAGTCGCTCGAAAACACTCAGCAACCGGTTTTTAGAGGTCTTGAACAGGCTACGCGAGGTGGCAGGCTGCGCCGTTTAACTCATGCCTCGGATGAGGCCGATCTCATTGTCGCAGCTTCAAATGCCGCCTGGGTTGTCAAAGGCTTTGAAGCAAGCCGGGAGAATGTGATGAGTGATCAGATCTCGGACTACCGGATCCTGCACTTCGCGACACATGGAATCGTCAACACAGAGCATCCTGAGTTGTCGGGTATCGTACTGACTATGATCAAGCCGGATGGAAGTCCGACTGACGGCTTCCTGCAACTTCACGACGTATTCAATCTTAGACTTGCAGCCGATCTCACTGTTTTGAGTGCGTGTGATACGGGTCTCGGCAAAGACGTCAGAGGCGAAGGGATCATCGGACTAACGCGCGGTTTAATGTTTGCGGGCTCGCGCAGCGTTTTGGCCAGCCTTTGGGAGGTTGATGATCAGGCCACTGCCGTGTTGATGGGCCATTTTTACAAAGCGATGTTACAAGACGGCTTGCCGCCCGCGGCTGCGCTTCGTTTTGCAAAGGAAGAGCTGCGAAAGAATCCGGCCTGGTCGCCACCCTACTTTTGGGCCGGATTCGTCCTGCAGGGAGAATATGACCAACCGATTCGGGTTGCGCAAATGCGTTGGCCGTCACCGGTGCTAGTGTTGTCTTTAGTGCTCGGAATAGTTTTGGCGAGCTGGTTGATTTTTAAAAAGAGGTCTCGCGCCACCGCTAAATGAAAACTGATCTGGCGATTACACAGGAAAGATTTGACGAGTTGCTGGCGTGGCTCGACTCAAATCGCGATCGCGCGGGGCAAAAGTATGAAGAGATTCGTCGCAGTCTGGTCAAAATATTTGCGTGGCGAAAATGCAGCGATGCAGAGGGTATGGCCGACGCTGCCATAAACATCGTGGCCCAAAAAGCCGGGCACCTGAGAACCACCTATGAAGGCAAACCCGACCTCTATTTTTATGGCGTAGCGCGAAATCTAATCAAAGAGTATCAAAAAAATAAAACGGTAATGGTCGGACTGGAAGAGGCCGAAACGCCCAAACATTCAATTCTGGATGATACGGATGATGAGCTGGAAAATGTGGATAGGTGCCTCAGACAGTGTTTGGGAAGACTGGAACCGAAAGACCGGGAGCTCGTTCTCGATTATTATCAAAAGGATGGACAGGCGAAAATAGAACTGAGGAGGCAACTTGCGCAGGCTCGCGGAATTGACCCAAACGCCTTGAGAGTACGGATGTACAGGATCCGCGACCAACTGGGACAATGCATTGAGAAGTGTTTGCAGTCGATTCCTGCGAAATAGATTGGGTTAAATATCATTGTCGGTGAGAGTTCCTGTTTTCAAACCATCATGCATGAAGTAAACAACGACGAGCAGTGGATGCGGCAGTTTCTCCTTGGAGATCTTACTGAGGAGAAACGCCATGAAGTGGAGCAGCTTGTCCTGAGTGAAAGTGACACGGTGGAAAAGCTCTCGATGGCGGAAGATGATTTGATCGAAGACTATCTTGAAGGTTCGTTAACAGAAGAGGACAGTCAAAAGTTTCTGAATCAGTTTCTGGCGATACCGCATCAGCGGAACAAGCTGAAAATTGCCAAATCACTGCGTCGTATGGCCAGAGAAGACTCTCGTCCCGCGCAACCAGTCGGAGTTGAAACCAACCTACCGGCAGAGACACCAGTCTCTATCGAAGAGTTCAAAGAGAGGAAGCGACGATCGCTTTTAAGATACGCACCGATAGCGGCAGTCGTCATCGTTGCTTTCGTTCTGGGAATTGTTTTGTTTACCAATCACCGTCGCAATGTTGCGCGCGAGGCACGCAGAGCTGCCATCGAGGGCGAGTTGGGTGAACTAAACGCGAGGGGGCAGGATTTACCGTCAGATCAGAAACTGATCCTGATAGTGCCGCCGGTAACTACCCGAAACGTGGTCGCCAACGTTTCTCCGAATTTCAAAGGCCCGCTGCTTGAGTTGTGGTTACTGCCAACAAACAAAGGAATCGAGAAATACTCCGCGTTACTACAAAAGATCGGGTCAGAAGATCAGTTCGAGATTCGTAATCTTCAACTTCAGGATCATGGCGCCAGTAAGGCGGTCCGCTTGTGGATTCCCATGAACCTCGTTCAGCCAGGATCATACCGAGTACAACTTCGTGCCCTCGCACCAGACGGTAGCATTGTCGAAACAAGCGAACACAGTTTTGAGATACAAGGATTAGTCGCAAATAGCGGCGATCGTATTCCTATCTAAAATTTCCCTTCACTTCATCTCCTCCCCAGACGCTGCAAAAAGTTTCTTGCCAATGCCGGTAATGTTTCACCGGCGATTCCCATTGTCGAGTGAAGTCCCAGATTACTACCGGTTGTACATGGTTCGGCGCCGTGTAATCCACATCGCGCCATCCTCAGTTTGAATATGTCGAACGAACCCAGTCAACCTGAAGATGTTGTTGTAGAAAACAACCCATCTACTAGCGACGAGTCGTCTGCAGGCGATACCAGTGCGACTCACCGAATCGAAGAAAAGCCAGAGTCAACCACACCAGAGGCAGAACCGAACGAAGACAAACCGAACGACAGCGGCAACCTCGCTGCCGCAGCGCCGGCGAATGGACCACGGCACAATGAACGGCCGGAGACCCGGCTGCACCAAATTCTGCAAGGATCGCCCGCAGCGATCGTCAATACAATAAGTGGGTCACATAACCACTCCTATAACACCTATTTTGGTTACCATCAGTCGAAGGATCGCGAGTCTCAACTCACCCTCGACGGATTCATCACAATTGCAGCTCTCGAATTGTCGAATCGAGCTTACAAAAGTCTCGACGTTTCCCAAATAACGGCCCACTCAGGAGCACTTCTATCCGAGCGAATCCTTTTGGTTAGTTGCCATGATGAAGACATTGCCGGCAACGTCGCCAGGAGCATTGCTTGTGAAACCAAAATCCCTGCTAAAGAGTTGGTTACGATCGACCAGAATGGCCAGGGCGATTACAACTTCAAAAACTTCATCGAGGCCCTGGCCAGATCCAAGGAGAAGCGTAAAGCCGTTACCGATTCGGGCGCCGCGATCTGCGTTTGGGAAGTCAGCAGCAGCGGTGAGGATGAGATTTCCACACAAATACTCGATTCTCTGTTATCCAACAATGCCCGAATCGCGCAATACAAGTCCATATTGAACGAACGCGGCTTGTGTTTGATCTGCCTCGTCTCGCCTCAAAGAATTCAAGCCTACGTGGATTCGCGGACTGCTGCAATGCGCCTGCGAAGCTGGGAGATCGATTTTCTGTCCCCGCTTTTGGAAGAGTACGATTTCAGCGATTACGACATCCTGACAAAAATGATTCTGCAACAACGGCAGGAACAACGTTGGAGCAATGACAATGCCGAATTCTATAAGCAGATCAACAAGTGCCTGAGGGCGCAAAACCTTCGAGACGTGCTCGAGACCAGGCCGTTGCCGCAACGTTACGATCTCAACGTTGAGGATCTCTTTGACTGGGAGGATCCCTTAACACGCACCGTCCTTTATTGCGCCACGTATTTCCCTGACTTATCTCCGCAGGATTTTTCCTATCTCGTTGAATTGTTTCTGGGAGACACTACCGAAGAAGTCACGAAACGCGTGAAGCGTGCGGACAATAAAGACGCGTCCGAAATAACCGAGGTCGTTGAATCGGTCCCACTAGAGCACCGCTGGAAACGCGACGCGGACGCCGTCCTTCGTAAATGCAAATTGGCGAGTACAAAAAACGAGAATCACAAGCGTGTCGTTGATTTCAAGCTGGAGGGTTTGAGAACTAATCTGAGCGAGTACATCCGCAACGAGCATTACTTCTTCTTCGAATCCAACTTTGTTCTCCTGCGCCAGCGAGGTTTGCTTTTCAGCCCGAGAAAGATTGTCGCGGAAGGCGCCCGCCAGTTGTTCGTCGATATGGCGGCGCAATACGCAGCCGCTGATGTAGCCAACTGGCTTTACGACATCCTGGCCCAGTTTGAGCAAGTCGCTGAAGCTGCCGAGCGACTGAAAGAGCACCGATTGGCCTTTCAGTCACTCCCAGACCTGCAAGTGGAAGCCGCTCGCCGGTATCTCAGCTTTGCCTTAAGCAGACTGCTGATCAAGCTCGACAAGGAAGAGCCATCACGCGAAGCCGCCCGTCTTTTCTGGCAGCAACTTCTGCAACATCAACATCAATGGCTCCTCCTATTGCTGCGTCGCATGGGCGACTCAGCTCCGTTTGAAACCTTGAAGTGGGTTAAACAACTACTCGACCAGGGCAGACCGGAAATACGGGATCGGACGCTTCGTTATCTCGTGAGTTATCTGCTCCACCGCGAGCCAACGATATATGCGACGGTTAAAGAGTTGATGCAGTGGTCCAAACCTACTCAAGCCGGACAGATTGCTCAGGAAGTTTTGATTATTTATTGCATTGAAACGAATCGCCAGGTCGATCAGGAAGATTATGGTCAGTGGCCCAGTTCGCATCCGCTGTTTGGGTTCAAAGATCTAAAAGAAGCTGAAGACTCTTTGGATCTGTTGGTTGGCTGGGTTTGTAGTGCAGCCTCTGAGGTCGATCCTGATAGGGCGCTGTTCCTCATCGCCGATATTCTGGCCGGTTGGTACTTCATCCTTTCCCCTTTATCTCAAGACAACCCGGCCGAAGCGACTGCGGAGGTCACCGGCGAAACCGATCTCAACGCACGCCTTGTTAGAGCCTTGCTGTTTGAGGTTCTTGGTCGTCACATCCCTCGCTTCCAGAGAACGGGACTCGCAGCGGTTTGGGAACAGCTCAAGGACGACATGTTAGATCAAGTTTTATTCGTCGACAGTCTGATCAATGAAGTTTCCGACGAATCACTGAATGTTGAACTCCTCACTAACGCCGCCGAAGCCCGGCGCAAGTTGCTGGAGGCACGCGCGTCGTTAGGAAAACTGCGCGAGGCTTTTATTAGTTGCACTGCGCAAGCTACTGCTGCTTGAAGGAAGTACTATGGACAATACGCTCAACCTGGATCCGGTTATTCGCAAGGTCACTGGCACGGTGCCGGTGACACCCAGCGAAACGGTAATCGTAACGATCGATCGCGGGAGTAAGAAAGCAGTTAAGAAAGACTTTCTACTTCGCGTGCTGGGTGATTTTCAGGACTATTTAGTCGCCAACAAAAAGAACCCGTTGCGCACAGCGAGGGGAAAGCCCCTGACCTATTACGTCTGCGACAATCAGCGAACCGTTGCGATCGACATCGTAATCATCGCGGCTCAATGTCCAGTGGGCCACGAGCAACGGGTTGCTGAAGCGCTCCACGGCGAACACGCACCCGGACAGATTTTGGCCGGCTTGCTGCAACGATGGGTCAACGAGTTTATTCCGCCGGGGGATGAGGCTCGATTCATCGAAAACTACGATGCAGTGCGACATCAACTGGAAAAACATCTTGTGAACCGCGCCGCCGTGGAGACCGGTCTCGAGTTGAAAGTGCAGGTTGCTCTTAGTGGCGAGAACAATGTTGCAAGCGAAATAGTAGTAGGACCGATCGAGATCGGCGTCAGGCTGCAAGGTTATACAGAAGAACAAAAGATTACGGTGGAGGCGGGTCTCAATCTCGATCCTCGTGATTACGTCAAGGCATATGTCTTTAACGAAAAGCTCGCCTCCGCGGAAGAGGTATTCAAACGCAGGCTAAAGGATTATTTTTTCCATCACGTTACTTTTAGGCAGTTCACTTACGATCTGCAATATCCTGCCTTCAAACAGCCGCTGCTTCAGAAACTGAGCGAACAGCTCAGACAAGTCGGACGTAACGTCCGTTTCATCAATATCTCCACCAACACTGCCGATGTTCGCAAGGCGCCGCGGGAGTTTGTTGCAGTCACTCATAATCATGAACATTTTATTCCCGGCCGCTCTTTGCCGGTGATAATCCAAAACACGGTGCAACTCTATTGTCATGATTCTGTTGCATTCCTGGCGAGCCGTGTCACAGATCTGGAAGCCTGGGTGCGGGATACATTGAATGTAAACCTGAAGCGCCACCTTATCGGCAAGACATACGTCGATCTTCTTCTTCGCTTCGCGTCGATTGAGTCAAACATTAAGCGAGATGTCAGCGCGTGCGCGGCCAAGATTGGTTATCGCGTCGATCATCTGGTTTCCGTACCCAATTTAAAAGCCGAAGAGGAAGAACTGACCAATCCATTCCTGTTGGAAGCTGAAGATACTTTTGAAACCAGCCTCGACAAGTTTGAAGTCCAGTTGAAATTCAACATCAGGCTCTACATACCGAAACTCGATTCGATCGAAAGATATTTAAATCCCGGCACCGACGTAAAAGAAGCAATCAGGCAGACCGTTTTACGCGAAGCGCGGCACTGCCTTCGTAGCATCCATCCGGAACGCTTTTATCTTTATTTCAATCAGCCGAACAAAGCTGCTCCCCTCAACGCGGGCGAAGACGACGGTCTGCCGGTAAAAGAACTTTTGAGTAAGAAAATACAGGAAAGCCTGAAGAAAGAGTTCAATGCGAGGATTGTCGATCTAACGCAGCGCGTAGGACGCAGCGATTTGACGGAACGCTATCACAATCTCTGTTTCGTGATTCGCGAATTTCGCGTGAGCATCGACTCTCCCAATCCACAAGCAACTGAAGAGTTGGTCCTGACCGGAAATTTCGAGTTGCGTGGTGTCTACCCTGATGAAGAGGGATGGCGGCGATTCAGCGTCTTACAACTGGATCTCGACGGTCTGCAATACCAGTTGGAAATTCATTTAAAGTCAGAGTTGAAGACCTACTATCAATACTCCTTCATGTACCAGAACGCGGTGGCGCGAAATCAAGTATTTAGCCTCGTGAGAAACCGCGCGTGCGCATACATGCGTCAGGAGTTTGGTCTGATCATCCATCTGACCAATCTGGATCGCAATACGACGAAGGCGGAAGAGGATCACCGCAACTTTCTCATCGAGATCGAAAACAAGAAACTCGAATCGCTCACCAGTCAAAGCAAACTCCTCGTGGCCAGACTGGAGCAACTGCGAGTAAGAAGGGCCAGGGAGTTGTCCGTATCTCCAGTCGATAAAGAGACGCTGAAAGGAATTGATGAAAACATCGAGTTCCTCGAGAAGGAGTTAAAAGACATAAGTTCGGCAACTCTGCGTCAGTCCCACTTGGCTACCGTATTGGTTGATCAATTGCCGGACGAACTGCCACCTGCCGAAGAATCCCAACTCACCGAACCGGCCGCGATTGAGGCCAAGTCGAAAGCCCAACTAACGAGTTGATTCCAGTTCAGGAGATAAGTCATGACGTCCAAGATCAAAATTCTTTATCTTGCTGCCAATCCTCGCGATACGAGTCACATACGATTGCAGGAAGAGGCCCGCGAAATGGACTACCGGCTTCGCCAGAGCCTGCAACGGGACGCGTTTGAATTTGTTCACTATCTTGCAGCGCGTCCTAGAGATTTACTGAGAGGACTTCAGGAAGTAGAACCTCACATTCTGCACTTCAGCGGTCATGGCACTAAGAATCAGGAGATCCTTCTCGAGGCAAACGATGGCAGCGGCCAACCAGTCGCACCTCGAGACCTGGCTGAATTGGTTGGTCTGTTCAATACGAACCTGAAGGTGGCGGTGTTGAGTTGCTGTTTCGCACGCAAACAGGCGAAAGCACTACATCAGGTATTAGACTTTACGATGGGCGCTGCTAAGCCGATTTCTGACGCTGGCGCAGTGAGTTTCTCGGCCAACTTCTATCAGGTGCTGGGATCAGGCGGCTCGATCAAACAGGCTTTCGGCGCCGCTCGGCTCATCACAAACATCGAAGGGCGGAAGATCTTTGAAACTTCTGATTTGTTGATCAGAGAAGGTGCCAATGCTGATGAGCCTTTCATCAAGTTACTGACACTGACACCGCAACCGGAAAAGATCGTCTCCAACCCAAGCCCGCTCGAGGGTGGAGCAATTCAACAAATCGAGCAGTCAGAAGTCGGTATTGCGAAGGTTGTTACGGGTAATCACCATACCATTCACAGCACGTATAATTCGAAATGACTGCACGAACCACAGTTCTTCGTGAGCCGCGACATCGCGAATTTCTGCTCGAACAACGGCGCGATCCGGTCACCCATAAAGTGTTCGCAGCGGGCGACCGCATAACTGGGTGCGCCGCTTGTCTTCTTCCCTTCCTCGATCAGAGTTGGGAAGCGATCGGACGCACGCATTGCAAGCAAACCGCGAGCGTGGCGCTGGATGAATCCGAAAAGCAACCGGCGGCCACTAATGGTCCAAGTCCAGCTGCGAATGGATCCGCGCGACCGCCACTACAACTGTCCCCCATACCAATCTCACTGCGAGAAGTTCCCATCACGTTGAGTTAAACCATTCTATTTGCGAGACCAATCATGAGTATTCTGACCAGACCGCTTCTCGCCCTTTCTAAAACGGATTGTAATCTTATCAGGCTCTGTTCCGATCACGCGTACAAAACTCAAGCGGGATATGGAGTGTTTGTCCTGATCGTTGGCATTTTTGCGTTCTGTTCGTCCTCGTATGCGTTGAGTACTTCATTGGGAGTGAGAGCCGTCTATTTCGTCGCCGCCGTTTACGCCACCCTAATCATGTTGATCGATCGAGAAATAGTCTCTGGAACAAGCAAGAACCGTGTAATGATTGGAGCGCGTTTGGTGCTGGCGGTATTTATCGGTCTCGTGGTTTCGGTGCCACTCGAACTTCGCATTTTTGACCAGCAAATCACACAACAGCTCAGAGAAAAGCAAAACGATAAGAACAAACCCTATCGTGAAGAGAAGCAGCGCGCCGAAGCACAGTTTCGTGCGCGCGTAGCGACGTCCGAACAGAGTATTCAAAAGTTCGAGACTGAAGCGGGCCAACTGGAACATCGTGTCACCAACGAAGTGATGAGGCCCGATGAACAGTTCCAGGGGGTCGTCGCGGGCACAGGAAGGCCGGGCCGAGGTCCCGTGTATCGCCGGCTACAAGAGCAGGTAATCGAAACTAATAAGCAGCTTGAGCGCGCTCGCAATGATCTTCAAGATCTTAGAAACCAACAGCAACAGGAGTTGGCACGAATCGACGAGCAATACCGTATGCAGGAGATTCCACCGGCAGACGATTTGCTGTCTCGTTATGTGGCATTAGGTGCAGTGAAGCAGAACCCGGAGCAAGGCGCGGATGCCTGGGCGATGGCGTGGGGCGTGCGGTTGCTACTAATCCTGCTGGAGTTGACTCCGGCTTTGATCAAGCTGCTTCAGGAAGAGAACGAGTATGAGGCGCTGCTGCGCGCTAATCGCCGCCGCAGTATCACAAGGATTTATTCCATTGCTAATGATCACATGCAGCAACTCGTTCAAAATGGGGGCCAGAATCCAACTCCCACATTAATCGGACAGATAAAATCCGAGCCGTTAACTTTGTGAGTCCTCTTAGCGCTTCAATAACAACGTGGTTGCTCGTATTTACCCTGGTGGTTTCAAGATGAGGGCGAATTCGAAGGTGCGCCGTTACGAACAAATCGAAAACTCTAAAGGTAATCGGGTTCACCCCAAAAGTTGTGTCCAATTTGTGTCCAGAATGAACAGCACAGCACGCATACGCGATTGTGACAAACCGTAAAAATGCAAAACAGGCCGAAATTCTTGGTGGCTGCAACTTTCAAAAAGGCAAATACTTAGGTTTTGCATATCCCCAAGGTCGGCGATTCCATCCCGCCCCCGCTATTAACTTCACCGTTAGTTTTCAACAACTTTGTCGAGCATTCGATCGCCATAGGTTCCTACCAACTCCATTGCCGCAACTTGAGATGCTGGAGTGGAGTTATTGTCGATACCCGTCATCGTTGATGATGAATGGCCCAGGATGTCACGTTTCACCGTTTCAGTGACGCCACACACGGCGACTCGAGTGCTCCAGGTGTTACGAAAATCATAGATTGCTCTTTGGATGATCCTACCAATGTTTCTCCTGAGGAGCTGAGGATTACTCTCAACGAAAGACTCCAACATTACCCCACTCCCTCACATGTTTGTAGTAGGAGTGGTATAACTCTCCGTCTACAACGGAAATACTGGTCAGCCTGACGGGAAGAAACAAGTCTAAGTCCGAGCAGTCTTTTCAAAAGCGATAGCCGTTGCCTATAATGCAGCCGAGTCTTACACGTTTCTCTGGCCTGGGAATCGCCGCCTCCGAATCTCCAGTTAGGGCGAACAGGGTTCTCCGACCTACTCCCGGTGCTGAATGAATTGAGTCCAAGTATCCGACCTCAACGCGTGTAACGACAGTCAGTTGCAATCCGACATTTAGAACGCCAAAGCATGAATCTTACGGCCGAACAGATCTGTGCTATTGAGACGCTTGACGGCAATCTGCAGATCATCGCATGTGCTGGTTCAGGTAAGACTCAGGTTGTGTCTGCTCGTGTCGTGGAGATTCTGAAGCGCAAACAAACCGACGGAATCACGCCTGAAAATATCGTTGCTTTTACCTTCACCGACAAAGCTGCTGCTGAGCTTAAAGACCGCATCGCCACATTGGTTCGAAGAGAATTCGGCGACGTGCCGGGATTGGCTCAGATGTACGTTGGCACGATCCACGGTTTCTGCTTGGAATTACTTCAGACGTATCTCTTTGAATATCTCAAGTATGGTGTTCTAAACGATGTACAAACGAAGCTACTTATAGGCAAGAACAGCATCAAGTCAGGCTTGAAAGGTGTTGAGGTGATTGCAGGTCCTAGCCGAGGACAATACCTTTCCCGAACTCGTCGAGATGTTTCCGTATATCTTGAAGCACTTAATGTGATCAGAGAAGACACCGTCAACCCAAAGCTAATCCCGACGAGTCTCAAGATCGGTTTGGACTGCTATACCGATCTACTTGACCAACATCGATACTTGGACTACTCGAGAATTATGGTCGACGCTGTCGCCGCGCTATTCGATGAATCCTATTCAAGTAGCAACTTACAAAAAGCTCTCGGTGATCGAATCAAATACCTTTTTGTGGATGAGTATCAGGACGTCAATCCATTACAAGAGGCCTTGGTCAGTCGCTTACACCAATTAGGTGCAAGTGTGTGCGTGGTTGGCGATGACGATCAAACAATTTATCAATGGCGCGGATCTGAGATTGGCAACATTCTCAATTTCGCAAGTCGGTATCCAGATGTACAACCGGTGACATTGGCTGAAAATTTTCGGTCAAGCTCTGGCGTAGTTGATAGTGGGCGAAAGATTGCTGAGAACAATAACCCTAACCGGCTTGCTAAGAGTATGGTATCTGCGAGTCATCAGACCTTTGAGCGTGGCGATCTCCTGGCCCTAACTTTTGATTCTCCTGCAGCGGAAGCGAAGTGGATTGCAGAAAAGATATTGGCTCTACGAGGTACACCTTTTCTCGATGAGCCTGATGCCGAATCGAGAGGATTGAGTTGGTCAGATTGCGCGATCTTGCTGCGCAGCGTGAGAAAGAGTGGAGAAGAGATAGTCAATGTCCTCAAAGCTGAGGGTATACCTTACATAATTGCCGGTCTCGCTAATCTATTCGACACACCTGAAGTTCAAGCCTGCGTCGCACTTTGCCAATACATTACAGGTGATGTATCGGCAGCCGATGTCCGCGATGCATGGGTGAACGCAGAACTTGGTTTGGATGATGACGACTTGAATAAAGGCTTGTCCGTATTGGACAGAGCAAAATCTTGGGAAGAGGGTGAACGCTGGGCTGCATACAACATACAGCGCGCATATCTCGATTTCCTGGAAGCAATAAGTCTGCGAGAAGAACGAATTCCAGTAAGTGCAATTACTGGCGCTCCACGCGGTGAAATTGTTTATTACAACCTCGGCAAGTTTAGTCAGGTAATTTCCGATTACGAACAAATCTATTTTCAATCCAAGCCTCAAGAGAAATACAAGACCTTTGTCTATTGGCTGCTAAACGAAGCTCCTGACTACTACGAGGAGGGCGGTGAAGACGTTGGTTTCGCGCAGCCGGATGCCGTCCAGATTATGACAGTGCATCAGGCGAAGGGAATGGAATGGCCGGCAGTGTTTATTCCTGCCCTTCAAAAGAATCGCTTCCCATCAGGCGGTGTTGGAGGCAGGAGTAAATGGCACATCTTGCCGAAAGCCGCGGTAGCCGACGCGGATCGCTATGATGGTTCAACCGAAGATGAACGTAGGCTTTTCTACGTCGCACTTACGCGCAGCAAGAAATACCTTTATTGTTCATTTGCTCCCGTTGATGGCAATCGGCGCTACCAAAAGCCATCACAATTCCTGCAGGAGTTTACGCAGGTATCGAATATCTTAACGGCAGAGCCCAGCGCGTCACCCGCAGCTAAGATCGATCCCCGCGCAAAGAGAGAAACACCGAACGTTGTGTTGAGTTTTAGTGAGCTAAAGTATTTTTTCGAATGCCCGTACTCATTCAAGCTCCGCTTCTTATATGGATTTAACCCGCCCCTCCATGAGGCGCTTGGTTTCGGTAAGTCGCTTCACGACGCACTGGCAGAGATTCATAAGCGTGCGATCTCTGGAGATCTTGTCGATGAGACAGAAGTTGTGTCACTCGTCGATAGCCATCTGCATACGCCCTTCGCGTATCCAGCGTTAAGAGAGCAACTTCGGAAAGCTGCTATCGAATCGCTAGAACGGTATATGAAACAACATGGTCCAACGCTTTCTCAAACAATACATTCTGAGAAACAAGTAGAAATACAGGTCGCTCCTGGAATCACTGTCAATGGCCGCATTGATCTTATCAAACGCCTCGACACCAACGAGGTTGCGATTGTGGATTTCAAGTCGTCCGAGCTAGCACAGGCCGAAGAAGTTACTCGCGCACAATTACATACTTATGCGATTGGGTATCAACAACTCACTGGGGAGAATGCTGATCTAGTTGAAGTATTGAATCTGGACGAAGCGGGACGAAATGTTCGCGAGCTAGTGGACAGCAAAATGTTGCGCGAGACGACCGAGGCGATACGTCATGCCGGCAGTTCTATACGAGAGAATCAACTCACTCGGCATGATTCGTGGTGCCGGCCTTGTTCGACCTGTGACCTCGCTGGTATCTGTCGCAATCGAGAAGTCCTTTCGAATTAACCGGAGGTAAGTTTTGGCGAAAAAGACGTCTAAGGCAAAAAGTCCCAAAGCGGTTTCCAAAAAAATTACGCGCTACACATACGAGAATATTAAGGAACCGCGCACTCCTGAGACGGGACACACGTCCTTGCTTCCCTCGGATGAGCAAGTGGTCACTCTGCCAATGGATAATGGTTGGAGTAAGGCTCTCAAACTCGGCCAGATTGTGGAGAACGAGCGTCCGGTGGTTGTCGACATGGATCCGGTTGTTGATCCAGTTCTTATGTGGGCGGGTAAAAGAAATAAACGCGACGTACCAGTTCTACCGCTTCAACGTAACGAGGTCGTTTCAGAGTCGCGCATCGCACAGATCATCGAAAGAGCAAGAAACGCAGCTGCTGATGAATCTGGCGTGGCTCGACAGGGACATCTTTACGCCGATCTGGAAAAGAGTTTGCGAGAGAGCGAGCGTACCAAACGCGTTGAATTTTACACTCATGACGAAGGATGGAAAAACAAGCTTATTTGCGGTGACTCTCTAGCTGCTATCGAATCGTTGCTTCATTATGAACAGCTGCGGGGTAAGGTTCAAATGGTGTTCATGGACCCGCCGTATGCGATCAAATACGATTCAAATTTTCAACAGCGGGTCGACTCCATCCGGAACGAGGAGCAAGATAAGGCGGACGATATAGTTACTATAAAGGCGTTTCGGGATACATGGTCTTTAGGCGTTCATTCCTACCTCTCTCACCTTCAAGAACGGTTGTATCTGATACGTGACCTATTAACTGAAACTGGGTCCGTATTCGTTCAAATCTCGGACGACAACGTCCATCTTGTCCGCAACGTTCTGGATGAAGTGTTTGGGGCCTCAAATTTTATTTCCTTGATTCCCTTCCGGAAGAAAACAATGCCGTTTGGAACGACTTTTTTAGAGCAGATGGCTGACTTCCTGCTTTGGTATGGCAAGAGAAAAGTCTCGGACCAAGGTACCGCTAATACCAAATTCTATCCCTTCTTCTTGCCGCAAGATGTCGAGGGCGAGTTTCACTATTCCTGGTATGAGATGCCGGATGGAACTAGGCATCGAATGACGCCAGAACAGTTGTCTAATCACGCACTTCTCCCCCCAAAAGCTCGCGTCTACCGGTTAAAGTCTTTGGAACCTTCAGGACCGATGGATTCGGGAAAGTTCACCTATGCTTTTGAAGGGAAAGATTATCCTCCCCCTAAGAATGGTTACGGCACTCCTCCAGCAGGTATGGATCGCCTTAGTGATCTAAAACGCCTTCAGCCTGAAGGCAATCGACTTACATTTATCATGTATGCCGACGAAAGTCTTTTTACCCGCCTAACCGCACCATGGATCGATACCGTTGGAGCCGACGACAAGAGATATGTGGTGCAAACTAACTCTGAAATTGTAAAGAGATGCATGCTTATGACGACTGATCCAGGAGATCTTGTTTTGGATCCGACCTGTGGCGCTGGAACGACGGCCGCTGTCGCGGAGGCTTGGGGAAGACGATGGATTACCTGCGACACTTCACGTGTGGCGATTAACGTTGCGCGGAGATACTTATTATCCAAAGTCTTTAAAGCCTACAAAACACGAAACGGCACTGTATCTTCAGGTTTCGAATACAGGCGGGTGAAACGGATCACGCTTTCTAGTCTGGCTAACAACTTGGAGCCCTCTGAAATCGAGCTCCGTGACAAACCAACGGAAGATGCTAATAGCATTCGTGTAGCAGGACCTATGGAATTGATGACGTTAGGAAGATACTCAGTTGAAGATTGGAAAGGATACGTTGTTCGCGAAGGTGAAGCGGGGGGCCCCGCTAAACTTGAAAATTATATTGAAGTCATAAGTCGCCTTTACCGAAAGGACGCTGCGATACAGGGTGCTACTGGATTGGTCCACGCTGTCTTCGAAGCTTCTGCTGAGAAAATAGCAATTTCCGTAGGCCCATTATCAGGTCGTGTAACGGCAAAGCAGATAAACGATGCGGTCCAAGATGCGCTTTCCACCGGGATTCTTGAACTGCACGTGCTCGGTTGGGCATTCGAGTCGAACGTTGGAGAGATAAAGTCACAACTCGAAAAGCGCGGCAAGGTGAAGATTCACTTGATAATGATCCGACCAGACACGTTGGCCGAAGGTCTTAAAGCTACCCAGCCTGAAATGCTTTTTTCTCCGCTCGCACTACCTGACGTGGACATAACGCTGATCAAAAAAAATGGTGATCAGTCAGTCACTGCTTCTCTCCGAGGTGTGGCCATCTTTGATCGTAAGACTAGAGGTACAGACTATAAATCTGCTGGATCGGGTTACGTCGCCGCTTGGTATTTGGATGAGGATTACGATGGGGATTGCTTTGTTGATTATCAGATGTTCTTTGATTTCAAGAAGGCGCCAAATCTTAAAGCTACTTTGAAAATGGACGTAGACCCAGAAGAGTTCAAGCTGCAAACAACTTCTCAGCCCTTTCCCATCCGCGGATACAAGCGCATAGCCGTTAAAGTAGTAGATATTTACGGAAACGAATCGACAGTGGTGAAAGACCTTGTCTGAAAACCCAGTTGCCACAGGTTACGTCGTAGATCGTGTCGTTATTTGCGATGCGTTTAAGGAACCTACAAGGCACTATCGGCTGCTCGCTGGCGGCAGATCAAAGTTGACTGACGGTCGTCGTCCTTCTATGCGCTACCGCGCCGCCGCCAAGGACAGTCGAGGTGGTCTAGCAAGCATAGTCGGAAAAGAAGAGGCGTTATTTGAGGAGTTGACCGCCGGTGACGAGGAACAAAACGAATTCGTCAATCGACTAAGGGATGAGATTCGTAATTGGCGTGATGCGGGTTATCCGGGGACTGCGTTAGTGACTCGTCGATGCTTGGAATGGTGGTTCGAACGAGACGAGGAGCGACTCAAAGAAGCACAACGGTTTTTCTTTTGTCAGCAGGAGGCGATCGAGACGCTCATTTACCTTTATGAGGTTCAGCGACAAAGGAAAATGCCCGAAACGGGCGATCTGATTCGTTACGCTCTCAAGCTTGCCACGGGGACCGGGAAGACTCTAGTAATGGCTCTTCTCGTAGTTTGGTCCACACTACACAAACAGAAAGTAAGCGGCTCGAGTCTATCTTCAAATTTCCTTGTTCTCGTTCCGAACCTAACCGTGCGCGACCGAGTTCGCGGAGTGGACGAGTTCACGAAGCAACCGACGGGATCAGGACTCGATCCGAGTAGCCCAGAAAATCTCTACGATGAATTTGAAATTGTTCCGCCAGAGTACCGGTCTGAGTTTCATCCGAAGGTGGCCGTCCGAAATTGGCAATCGATACCACTGGAGACAAAGCGGGATGATTGGGTTCCGGAAAGTGATCTCATTGGCGAAGGCCGTTTCGTGCCGGCGTCCGTAATTTGGGCACTCCAACGCCGTCATAAGCAAGATCCTGCCCGAGCCATGAGAAGAGTGCTCGGTGGGTGGCGCGACTTGGTAATCCTGAATGATGAAGCGCATCACGTGTATGGCGAGAAGAAAACCAAGAAGGGTGAGGACGCAGAATATCTCAAATGGAGTCGCATCCTTGAGCGAATCAGACAGGCAGCGCGAATTAGCCTTGTCGTAGATCTGTCCGCTACTCCTTGGTACGGATCAGGGTCGGCAAAACCTGAAGGAACTCTTTTTGAATGGCTCGTTTCCGATTTTTCCGTTTATGACGCTTTCGAGTCAGGTCTAGTTAAGGTGGTTCGCTTGCCGGATCCAGATGATCAGGGATCTCAATATCTTGATCTTTGGAGCATGGTCCAAGGCGCCAGGAGCAAGGAAGAATATCTATCTCAATGCAAAGGTGCGATTGCCAGTATCTATTCCTCATGGAGCGAGGATTATGACGATTGGTCGAGAATGCTACCCGAGTTAAGACCGGGGCCTTCTCCGGTGATACTTGTTGTCGCTGATAAGGCAGAACGAGCCCAGTGGCTCTTCGAACACCTCAGTCGCGATTACCCGCTTCTTCAAAACCCGGCTGCGGACAATCCACTCAAGTGGCCAACTATTCGAATCGATTCAAAAGTTTTCGACGCAGAGAAAGGCAACGAAGCTGTCTTGCGTGAGATCGTTAACACAGTTGGAAAAAAGGGTAAGGCCGGAGAGCCAGTACGTTGCATAGTGAGCGTGAACATGCTCTCAGAAGGTTGGGACGTGAAGAGCGTTACGCACATACTTGGTATCCGAGCGTTTGGCTCTCCTCTTCTCACAGAGCAGATCATTGGCCGTGGATTGCGGAGAACTAGCTACGACGGTCTTCTGACTCCGATTGAAGAGCGGCTTGCTAATGAGAATCGACCTGATGAGGAAACTGTTGATGCCTTTGGCATTCCGTTCATAGGTTTCCCGGTTGAGAAGAAAAGGAAACGACCAAAGAGCGGCGGCTGGGGTCAGAAGCCGGTGCCGATTGAGCCTGATTCAAAGAAAGAGAAGTATGCCGTTCGCGTTCCCAATGTTCGTTCATGGGCAGTAGGAGTAACTGAACCCCTAAGGGATACCATCAATATTAATGCTCTACCGGAACTGGTAATCACCGAGAAGGAGACACCAAACGAGATCACAGTTCGTCCTGTAGTCGGAGGGAAGCCAGAAGTAGTAATGAACTTGGACCGATTTCGTGCTGAGTATCCGTTATTGCGTTCCAAGTTTATCTTCGCACGAGAGTTGTTTGAGGCGACGAATCCAGATGTTGCGACGGATCTAGGAATTGGGCCAACGTTTGAAGAGCTGCTCGAAGTGGCTTCTGAATACGTCGACAAGAGAGTTACGGCAAAGGGAGGGAGCGATCTTCGTGACATCGGAATTTACTATTGGACCCGCCGCGCGCTCAACATTCTAGACAACGCCATTCGTCAGTCTCCGGTTGGAACCTCAACAGTGCCAATTCTCGGCGACCCTGAATATTTGGATTCGAAGAATTATCGTCGTAAGACATGGACTGGCGTGATTGCCGAGGGCAAGAAGTGTCATCTAACAAAGGTCCCGTGTCATACCGACCTCGAGGCCTCGTTCTCGAAATTTCTTGATGGTGCTTCTGACGTGGTGAAGTACATCAAGAATGAGTTCTTCGGGTTCTCGATCACTTATTACGAAAACAATCGTCCGAGACAATACTACCCAGACTTCATTGTTATCGTACGTAAGGGCGATCGTGAAACGATTTGGATCGCAGAAACGAAAGGTGAGATACGTCCGAACACTACATTGAAGTCGGAGGCGGCGGTTTTGTTCTGTGGGAAGATGAGCGGATCCCGTCACGGTTCCTGGCGTTACTTGTTTGTCCCTCAACCCAAGTTTGAGAAAGCCATGAGCGCTGGTGTTAACACGCTAGAGGAGCTAAACGCCGCCGTGGCCGTAGAACCTGCTTCGCGTCAACTTCAATTGATCTCATTAGACGATGCGAGAGTTGAAAAACAGAAATTCAAAACTCTGCTTCCGTTGTATTCCCTCAAAGCGGCCGCGGGATATTTCGGAGAAGGTGAAGCTGTTGAACCTGAAGCGTGGATCGACGCTTCAAGTATTGGACGTCTCGACGATCAGATGTTCATCGCTCGAGCCGTGGGGCGCTCAATGGAACCTCAGATTCACGATGGTGACTATTGCGTGTTCAGAGCGAACCCAAAGGGAACGCGTCAAGGAAAAATCGTACTCGTGCAGCATCGCGAAATCTCAGATCCAGAAACCGGGGGTTCTTACACGATCAAACGCTATCGCTCGGAAAAAGCCAGTAAAGACGATGGATGGGGCCACAGGGTAATTTATCTCGAGCCTAAAAACTCTGACTATTCGACCATTGTTCTGACACCTGAAACTGAAGGAGAACTTTTACTGGTTGCGGAGTTCATTTCCATCCTCTGAATGCGATGTCAGTGAATCTGGAGCCTGGGGATCTTTACCCATACATGCAAGTGTTAGCCTAAGCACGAAATGGACGAAGAGTCATCCAGTTTAAGCGAGTTTTCGGCAGTCGATGCGACTTTGGGTTATCTATACCAAGTGCGCTCGGCATTGCTTTGGGCTTTACGTCGATTGAAAACGGAGCCGGATTTTACAGTTGCCGTAGAGACCCTAGATGATGTCGCATTCGAAACACCTCTCGGAGAGCCGACCACTCTGCTACAAACCAAGCATCATCGCACAAGAACAGCTTCGTTAACTGATTTCAGTCCCGACGTGTGGAAAACGCTCCGGATCTGGTTTGAGGGCCATGAACACGGAGAGATACCGGGGACCGCCAGCCTGTTCCTCTTGACGACGGCTAGTGCTGCACCAAACACAGCAGCCTATTGGTTGCGCTCCGAGAATCGCGACGTCCAAAAAGCGCAGCAAGCCTTGGACACTGTTGCAGGCACATCTACGAACAAAGCAAATAAACCGGGCTACAGCGCCTACTTGAGAACTAGTCCAAATAAGCGGAGCGCAATTCTTGAGAGGATTACGGTAATCGATGCCGCACCTTCAATTAATGACGTTGATCGCGAACTTCGCCAAGAGGTGTACTGGGCAGTGAGCAAAGAATACCAGGAACCGTTCCTTCAGCGACTTGAGGGTTGGTGGTTTCGTAGGGTCATTCAACAGCTGAGCGGCTCGCCTTCCGAACGAATCGGCTCCGTGGAACTGGAAGCCAAGATGGCGGACTTGCGTGAACAGTTCAAACAGGAGTCATTGCCCATCGACGAGGACCTTCTTCAATTCACTTTGGATGACGAAATCAGCTCGACTTATTCGGGCTTTAGGTTCATGAAACAGTTAGACATTATCGATGCGGGAAAGAATCGAGTGGCAGCTGCCATGCGTGACTACTACAGAGCGTACGAGCAACGGTCTCGATGGGTTCGCGAGAAGCTCGTTGGGCGACTGGATTTGAGCAAGTATGAAAAGCGCCTTTCTGAGGAGTGGGAATTAGTATTCGAGGCGATGCGCGACGAACTAGGGACCGACGCTACCGACATCATCAAAAAGAAAGCCGCCCGGTCCATATTGGCGTGGGCAGAGCAGACCAATATTACCATCCGACGTGAAGTGACAGAACCGTTTGTGTGCCGTGGTTCCTTTCAGATGCTTTCGGACGAAATCAAGATCGGGTGGCATCCGGAATTCCGCGATTTGCTCTCATCACTTCTGGAGGTGGAAGAAGGGGCAGCATGACTGATTGGGCGAATCAATCAATTGAGGAGCGCTCATTGCTCAACCCTGCATTTTGCATAGGTCTTCTTTGGCAGGCAGCGCGGGGATACGTATCTATTAGCAGTCGAGGATTGTCATTTGAGGAGTCCTTTTTAGTCTTGCCGATGGTGCTGGCGCAGCAAACTAGGGAAGTCCTTCCGAATTCGACTCGCACTTCGATAGCTGTTTGGCTAAACGATAATCCCCTTGAACAAAGTAGGATAGCAACCCGCGCCAAACTATTAGTCCCATTTTCAAAGCAAGCGTTACTCTTCGGCGGTATCTACGGATTAATTCGAATTGATTCCGGAGTAGTGGTTGCCAACAACCAGTGGAAAAGACCAGTTGACGCATTTCTCAAGTCCTCTAGCGATGAAGTTCGGAACTGCTGGAAACGTTCTGAATTCGTTGGAAAATGGTTTGCGCTGTCAGGTGGCAGCGAGACGCTTCTAGCGATGCTTGGAGTCCGTCCATGACAATGCAGATACTCGAAATTGTTTTGTTTAGTCACGATGGGCGACAACGTTCGCTGCCATTGAACATAGGTGCAGTCACTGTGATTACCGGATCCTCAAAATCGGGCAAATCAGCGCTCATCGATATCGTGGATTACTGTTTTGGCGCCTCTCAGGCAAGAATCCCCGAAGGACCAATCAGCCGATGCGTTTCCTGGTTTGGCATTCGACTAAAACTGGTTAGTGGAGAAGGGTTCATTGCGCGGCGCTGTCCAAAGCCAGGTGCTAATTCCAGCGAAGAATGTTACGTCGAGGTAGGCAATAGAGTAAGCCCGCCTGAACAAGAATCTTTACATCAGACTACGAATACGAAAGGTCTTACCTCGTTCCTAAACAGTTGGTGCGGGATAGAAGAAAATGTTCACGAGCCTCCTGCTGGACAGACCCGAGCCCCTCTTTCAGCCAACATCCGACAAGCGGCCGCGTTTTGTTTTCAGCCACAAGACGAAATTATTCGTCGCGAGCAACTCTTTCATGGGACCAGCAACAACTTTGTTGCGCAAACATTGAAAGATGCGCTCCCATACTTCCTAGGAGCTGTCAACGATGAATATGTTCGCAAACGAGAAGAGCTTCGCCGGCTTCGTGAAAAGCTGCGTATACTTGAAAGGCAAATAGCTGAGATCAAAGCTCTGCAAGGAGAAGGGGAAGGCAGGGCTGGAACACTCCTAGCGCAGGCGAGAGATGTAGGTTTGACCTCGCACATTTCGGATTCCTGGCCTCAAACAATCTCAGCCTTACGGGAGATTACGGAAGCACCTATTTTGCTAGGGTCTACTAATGTAGTTGATGGCCAAGAGTACTCACGTTTAACCGAAGTTAGGAGTCAACTCTTGGAAGAACAACGACGTCTTCAGGAAGAGATTTCAGTCGCGCGATTATTCGAGCGTGACGAACAAGCTTTTTCGCGCGAAGCTTCCGAACAACATGCGAGGCTCGAATCAATTGGTATCTTTGATGGTGCAGATCCCAATCATATGTGCCCTCTATGTTTTCAAGAATTGGGAGACGCATCTACTACCGTACCGACAGCGTCGCGGCTGAAGTCCGACTTAACGAAACTATCATCCCGGTTAGAGTCGGTCACACGTGTAGCTCCGCAAGTCGAAAAAGCGATCGCTGAGATTGAGTCACGATTGCAGCAAGTCCAATCAGCTCTAGCAGAAAACCGTTCTCAAATGGAGGCCGTACGGAACTCAAGCGATCGCTTACAACAGATTCAAGACGAGATAGCAAGGCGAGCCTTGATTGTTGGTCGGGTTAGTCTGTACATAGAAAGCCTTCCCGAAATTTCAGATAGCAGAAGTATTGAGGAACAAGCCCAGAATTTGAGAGACCAAGCTCTCGTACTAGAAGATGAACTTAGCGACGAGAGGACCAACGAACGAATAGCATCGATCACTTCAATTCTTGGGGAGACGATCACGGGCTGGGCAAGAAACTTGGAACTAGAGCATTCAAGATTCCCTCTCAGGCTGGATATCAAGAAGCTGACGATTATCGCGGACACTCCAGACGGGCCGTTACCAATGGACCGGATGGGAAGCGGTGAGAATTGGGTGGGATATCACCTGATCGCGCACCTTGTGTTACACCTGTGGTTTACAGAGCGAGATAGACCGGTTCCGCGATTCCTATTTTTGGATCAGCCTTCACAGGTTTATTTTCCTGCTGAAAAGGAGATCGACGGGAAGTTCTTGAACGTAGCTGATGAAGATCGTTTGGCTGTCTCTAGAATGTTCCGATTGATTTTCGACGTTGTGGAGCAGTTCTCACCAAAGTTTCAGGTTATCGTGACCGAGCATGCTGATCTTGACGAGCCTCGGTACCAAGATGCGATCGTTGAGCGATGGAGAGGTGGAAAGAAGCTGGTTCCTGATGACTGGCCACGTATCTAGCGTTCTACGCTAATTATTCATCGCTTCGAAGTACTCGCATCGTTTTTAGGTTTAGCGTTACATGCCGTATTCCTTTGCCAGCAACATCAACGTCAAGAAGAATATCCCCGTTGGATTTTTGGTGTCTGGACCTGATGGTACCTCTGCCCCACGACCCGAAATCACCTCGAGCACCAGGAACAAATGCGTCTCTTGGGTCTCCTTGTTCATTAGTAGCCACGGCACGCCAACCGCTATCAAACATAAACTGGCTAACCTGCATTGCCGGGTTTTTAATCGGAAGTACTCTCGCAGCGTTTGGATCTAGCGCAAATTCAACGACGTAAAGCCAATACTTATCACCAAACTCTTGGGCGTTTGCAAACTGAGTACGCGACACACTGACTCCAGTTTTATTCCATTCACCATCGATACCTTTGACTTCGATTAACCGTCGCTCTCCAGTATTTGGATTGGTCGATATGAGGTCATATCCGGGATGGGTTAATCCTAATTCCTCAGCGTGACGGCCCTGCATTAGTTCCCAATCACAAACTATCTTGCGTGATGCTGCTTCAACCATGAGGTCATGTTGTCTCTTCTCTGATTCGGAAGTAGTTTCCGCATCACGGGGGGACTCAATTTTTGGTCGTGCATAGGATCTAAGTGCTTGATCCCACTTTTGCTTGAACTCAGGCCGCTTTTTCGGACGGTAGGTTGAAGTAATGTCTCGATCATTGTCGAATGTAGGTGTCGAATCTTTTGTCGGTGTTTGTGAAGGTTGAGCGGAAGGCTCGGGACTCATGACAGGTCTGTCTAAGCCAGGACTCGGTACAGATCCCGTTCTAGGAGTTTCTTCCGTCGTTCCAAGAGTGGAAAGTTCCACGGACTCTGGGGCCACAGTTTCTTTAGAATCTGCTGAGATTGGGATCCCAATGTCTGACAGGTATTGATGAGCATCCTCTAAGGTTTTCTTCTCAACCAAGCTCCAACAAACAGCGGATAATCTAGCCACGTCGGCGCCAGACTCTTCTAAGAGAAAACGATGGAGTATGGCATTGAATATATGAGGCCACGTCCTATCAGTTGATGGCCGGGATAACGTCAACTGATTCTCATTGTCATCATAGAAAGCGTCGACCGCTTTCGATTCGGATACAAACGGACCATCCAACATTACGCTGGCTCTAATCTTTACTTGGTCAAAACTGTTGACGCTGATATCACTCAGTTTCGTCTTAAGTAATTTGCGGATTTGCGGTGACTTATCACTGATTAGCCGAATCACACATTCTGAACGATTGCGAATTCGTTGCTCTATTTCGTGTTCTATCTCCTCTGGTCCATCGGTAAAATCCAGCTCAATTTTTGAGAGCGAAGTCAAATTCCGGACGCCAAGGGCCGCAAAAAGAGCAACATATTGCGAGTCGGGTCGACAGAGCATTACATCTAAGTCATTGCCGAAGTGCGAACGAAACCATTCACTGTCAAGCATCAGTACTTCATCTGGAAATTTCGGCAGACTTTGCAAGTTCAATATCGTTGGTGACTCCCGTAATGCTTTCATGTGAGTACCGTCTATACCACTAGACAATAAACCGTCATCTCCCAATCTATTAAGGCATGAGTTGTAAACGGCAAGATCCTCTCCATCGACAGGCGAGCCGTTGCGAAAATGTGTAGTCGTTATTTCAATGAGAATCGCTGCAAATTGCTCAGCGCTTGGTTCTGTGCGAACGCCGACTGCTGAAAGAAATGCTCGGAATTGTGAAAAGTGTTGCGGGGCAGTATAAGCATAGCCTCCTAGGTGCTGAGGCGCCCAAAAGACACGTGAGGGTGACAAGTACTTCGCGAGAGTCTTGTCGTATACACAGAGATCATTTTTGAGCTGCGAAATTCCAGGATCGTCTTTCGCCGCTCGCTCGTTGAGTATTTGGTATGTGACATCTGACACGGCCACATTCTTTTGAATGCAATGCCTTAGGTGATCAATAACGACCTGTGTTGGCGGCTCGCCTTCAATGCCTAGCAACGTCAACAGTTCACTATTCAGTCTATGGGTGTTTTTAAATGCCAGTACCTTTACTTGACTGTCGAATCCCATCGCTCGGTAAGGTGAATAGAGCGACTCCGCCAGAAACCATCGATCGTGTTCGTCGTCGGCGGGAAAGCAGACGGTGGTTCTCAACTTTTCAACCTCGGCGAGTTCACCTGTATCTTCGTTAGCTTTCCACATCGGGAATTGATCGCAGACGGCATAGAATGTTCTGGCACTGGCTTCGAGTGTATTAGCAGTTGGCTTGTGAGCGTGAGCAAGCTGAGTCAACTGTCTTACCAGATCCTTGGCTGCCGGTTTTTTTCGAATGCCTAGAAAAGTCAAAAGGGTACGAACGGACTTTTTAGGTGGAATTCTGGTGAGATCCACCCAAAGATGGGGAACTTCGCCGAGAATCTCTTCAAGAAGGTCTGAGCGATAGTAGGTGTTCGAAGGTCGATTCCACCCTCCATCTTGAGTTGGAACCAAGGGAAGGTTAGTTAGGATTTTGGCGAGGTGTTCGTCATCTAATAAGGTGCCATGTTCCGAGAGCTCCGCCATTAGTCGCGAGTAACGATACGAGTCGATCTTTTCTGTATCTTCAAAGAACCGAGGCAGTACGGTTTCTATGAATGCCTCTACTGTTTGTTTATGAACTCTCAAGCGGCTTCTTAGAAAGTCAATAGTTCGACCATCAAAAACATCAGGCAATAGCAATGTGGCAAGCCCTATCGGATCGGTAAATCCCCCTGGAAGCATTGCGCCACGAGCCGAAGTGAAACCGGCACCCGTCCGCCAAATCGGCAGTTCAGATAACCGCGCGTAAGTCTCAAGATTCGAAGGACCCATGTCGTCGAGTCGTGCAAGCAGTCCATAAAAGGACTTAAGGCGCCAATTGGCTTCACCAAGTAGCTCCACCGCTTTTTCGGGAGTCTTAGTGTACTCATCGAGATAGTTCACAGCATGGGCGAGGCTAAAGGTCGGCAGCAACTTCTTCAATTCTTTAAGACCGATTAGTCGAGAATGAGCAAGCGCGGCCCATGGCATATTCTCTTCAATCTCTCTTCTAGGAATACTGGTCGAATGATCGAAGCAATCACCGAGAGGACGGATTTCCAGTGAATGGGTCACACCGATCCGAAGTTTTTTGAGTCTCTCGACCAGTGGTTTAGATGTTTCGACTCGAAGTCCAGTGATCTGACCATCGATCAATGACCATAGTGGTTCAAAAAAAGCTTGAATTCCTTTAGCGTCAGTGCGACTAGGAAGAGCCGCAATATAGGCGGAACTCTCGCAGTAGGAAACTAAACGTTCCAAGGAGAGCTGTTGGACGCCAGCGGACGGTAGTGAGTTTTTGAAGCGGCGCAGCCTCTCATTGACTAAAGTCATGCCAATTGTCGTCGCAACCTCTATCGCTTTGCCGTCCAGCTCCGCCTTCGTCAACACCGCTTCAGATCCAGCAATTGAGCATCCGTTGGCCGTCAGTACAATATTCGGTTTTTCGGCGAACGCCGTTTGTAACTCCTTCCAGTATGTTTTGTAGCAGTCGGGATGCGTTGATTTCTGGGCTTGGGTAATAATCGCCGCTGCATCAATCAAACTCCACAGGTTTTCATGATCGAGTACATCTCTGAGTCGTTCCAAATTCCTCGCAATTTCTCGAGCCGCCGCAAGGATGAGGCCTTGGTTCCATGCTTGCTGATGTTGGTTGCCTTCGAAGATTGCAGCCTTACGATCAGGCTTTGGGAAAAAATCGGCATTTATATGTAATGGCAGCCCAGACGATTGTTGTGTCGGCAGGTACGCATACAGGAAGCCCGCGGCCAACGGTTTGTCCGTTCTAAGTGCGATCTGTACTACCGTCTTCCTTTTGAGAGTTTGGAGTCGTGGGTGTGATTCGATCGTACGTTCCAGCAATCGCTGCGCGTCAGTGGTGAGAATCAACCATTGCTGAGCTTTGGCACCGCCGTCAAAGGAAATATAAATCTTTGGCAATCCTGTGCGATCAATCTGAGCTGAATATACACGCTCACCATTCCGCATTAGCTGGACGTGCGATACATGATTTAAGAAGAGGAGCGATCGCTCGATGACCGTCTTGATGCTATCGAGTACCCGCTCAATGTGTTCATCGGAAATCGCTGAAAGTTGCAGTAAGGCTCGTACATTGCTTTCACTCTTTTTTGCCCAAGGAAAAGTCAGACGTGTGCCAACGACTCGGCGAGTTCGTTGGCCACTCCACTGGGAGACTTCTGGGTGTAGGCGCACTGCCAAATCAAGTGAATGGATTTCCGGAGAGTCTGTTATCTGGTAGGTTGATATGAAACCTATGCCGAACCGACCTATATTTTCCGAATCTCCGAGCTTACCGCCGCTGGCTACCTCTACTATGCTGTGGAAGTCACATTGTTTTGACGGCCGGTCCTTGTGGCTGATCACTCCTTGGCAAGGCGAGTGTCTTAAGTCACCGCAATAGGAGAATTCCGCGCTGTTTGAGACGATCAAGGCTTCATCGGTTACGTCAAAACTGACCTCGCCCGCACCTGCATCATCGGCATTCTGTATGAGCTCGAGTGCCATGACATCGTAGCCTTGCAGGGCTTCCAAGTGAGAACGAATAGTGCCGAGTACATTAGCGGTATAAGTTCCACTAAGTTGGAGGTCATCTTGGGAAGAAAGGTGAGAAGTCATATGTTTCTCGTGAGAGAGGCGGTCTAGGTACGGCCACTTACTAATAATTCAGTGACTAGTTCGGAATTAGTGTAAGTGAATCTGGATTCGCACTTGCAAAAATTATCCTTGCTCGTGCGCGCGAATATTTCGTTGCATATCATCGCTCGGGATCCCGATAGCGATTCCATGACCAGCGCCTATCTGATTCAGCTTCTTCAGCGTCATACTCATCTTCGCCAGAAACATACCGATCAATGTCTTTGTCGATCCATAGCAGCGTCAACACTGAATTGTATGCCGGCATCGCAATTGAATCCTCTTTGATCATCTTGCTGGAATCAATCCTTGCACCTTCCAGCCAGGCGGTCGCTTCAACGCTCTGCATTCCTGACGGCAAGGGTTCGCCGCGGAAATAATCCGCAGCATACGTGGCGGACTTCAGCTCCTCACGCGGGGTTATGAAGTAACCGAAATCTTTTGTTTTTCGGTGGTACTTGATTTTGCCGTCTCTACTGACGACCAGGCAGCAACGGTGCGGAGAGAACTGGAGATAACGCACACACGCTGCGGTGAGTGTCACCTGGAAACGATTCGCCATTTCGCCTATGGCTTTGAGAGTTGGCTTGGCTGATCGGCAAAGTGGCCCAAACAAAGCGGCAGGCATCAATAGTGCGGCCGCAAATGCGTTGGCTTCGAGTTCTTCCGGGTTGTTTGTATAAAAACCGATGAGCTCTCTATCCGAACAGAGCGCAAGCTGAGAACCGTCTTGCAAGAGCAGATGCCCCAACTCGTGCGCGATCGCAAACCGCTTTCTTCCTGATTCCGGAATCGCATCGTTGACTCTAATAAAGCTCAGGCGAGGCGACCGTGACAGGCGCGCTTCAGCTCCCGACAGGCCACCATATACCACCAGCGCTTTCTGAGTCATGGCGATCGCTTCGACGTCGAGATCCTCAACGTCGCTAATTGCAAGCTGGGAGATTAGCTGGTCGGCGCGTTTTTCCGCTGCTCTTTCCCGAATAGGATCCAAAGCCATTTCACTCGTCGCTCGATTCGAGGTCATTCAACACTGCGATCTCAACCAGCATGGAACGGATGTCCTCTTCCGAGGCTTCTTCAAACTTTCGAAACGCGACACCATAATTCGTCGCGAGCGGCGCCGGTAATTGTTCTATCGCATCATTCAATCTGCTCAACAACTGCTGACGTGACCACCCAGTGGTTTCGGAAGTTACCTTTAGCTTGATCTTTTCCAGCAACGCCTCGCGAATGGCGTGCGCCTGAGTTTTCCAACCGGTGCGTGCGTTCTTCTTAAGTTCAGAGACCCGTTGCATCATATGTGCAATGAATTTGTCCGGATCGACGCCAGCCTCTCTTAGAGCTTCGCGTCTTTCGTCTTGGGTCCATTCAGCTCGCGCACTCGAATCTGTGATCCAGCTAAATAACTCATCCGTTTCGGAATCTTTTGCGCCCATTGCTTTACCCTCCAGCAGTTGATGGATCTATTCGTTCGCGATCTGGGCTCGAACCTTTTCCAACTTGCGGTCCAAACGCTTAGTTGCGTTGTACATCTCCTGTATAGATATGCCGACAGCTTTGGCTAATTCGGCGGGTTTGTCGTGACCGTCCATTTTCGCTTCCAGCACTTTGAGCAGCAGTTGATCGTGGGAGCATTCATCTATGAGCAACTCCAGCGCTCGGTTTTCCAACCGTGTACGTTCTTTCTCCAGCATCTCTGTTTCTGGGGAGTGACGCGCCGGTACCAGCCAGTCGGTGGTGGGATCGCGTTCCGACGAACCACTTTCCCAGGCTGGCGCATCGGCAGAATCCGGTTCCGGCGTTAGTGTCAGGAGAGCATTATCTTTGCTTTCAGCGAGATGATTTAGAAGACTATCAACGACTCCCATCAAATACCGCTTAATATCGGGGTCCTTATTCGGATCCCATTCCCGATCCCCTGAAAACAGCTTTTCGAGCGCCTTCGAAACGATCGAGTCCACGGTTTCTCCCCGTGGTAAGTCGATCGGGTTTTTCGTTCGCCACCGCAATCTGCGACTGACACTTACTGCGTACCATCCTAAATCCAGAATGATTTGCTGCCATTCTTCATCTGAGATTTCAGATATGGCGTTGAGCGTCTCCATCTTCATTCATCGATACTCCACACCCCATAACTAATGCCAACAAGGAACCAGTTTTTGCCGTGAGATCAGGTTCTCGGGCTCTCATTGCTCAATGCTTGGCGCCTCCCGTTTTTCGCACAGCAACGTAAATCGGGAGAGACATTTTTTTTGCCAGGCGATGGCGAAAATCACGACCGGCACGGCATAGCTCTTTAGAGGCAGGATATGCCATCTGTGCGGACGCACGGCTTGGCGACTTCCCCTTGTGCGCAAAGAAACGCTACAGCAACCGAGCTGTGGTTAACAAGAACAGTAACCAATGTAGATACGGCGCGCTTATGACGCACCGTCAAAGGAGGATTTTAACGAATGAGCAAACCTGAAGAACATGGGGCGCCGACAATCACCGTCACCGTTTTTTCGCCGAAGGAGTCTGAAGGGAAGGAGTTTACCTTTCGAAAAACCACAAAAGTTGGAGAGGCGGCTACTGAAGCGGCGCTCGCATTTGGCTATGCAACCGGTTCGACCGTGTCCTTCCAAAATGCCGACAAGAGGGTCTTGGACCGGGACAAGCCACTCGTGGCGGAGCACGTCAAAGATGGTGACTCCCTGGATATTGTTGACGTTGGTGGCGGAGTATAGCAGTGGTTCCCAAACGAGTGACTCAAATCCTGGTGGAGAGCGAGGCGGGGATCGTCGACAGTTGGGCAAAGCGAAACGGCTGGACAGTGAACATCGACCTCAACCGGTTGGAAATCGCTGCCGAAGTGCCACACCCAAAAGACAACAGCCCGCTTTTCCTGCACGGGGAGTTAAGCGGGTATCGGGCTATTCCGCCGGCGTGGCGCTTTGTAGATGAAAGCGGCAATGTGACAAAGGCGGCATTTCCGGCGCCCGGACCGGTGGTGAATGGCAAATCATCGATTTTCCACGGTAACGTCGTCATCTGCGCACCGTTCAATCGACTGGCTTACCAAGTTGCCGGTGGTCCTCACGGTGACTGGGGTGAGTGGACGGGTTGGTTCGTTGTCACTGGCGACTTCGCAACAGCTTTTACGCTGGCTGAGATGTTGTCGATTATTAATGTTCATTTACAGTTTAGTCCAGGCAGAATGCAATGAGTGTCTTTCGTACAAAACCACTGCGAATCTCACCGGCCACCGGTTTACTGGTGGTGAATGAGAATGTCATCAGCCATACCCAGCAAGCGCTGCGAGCGTTTGGAGACGGGAACGGAGAACGGCATGAAGGACTTGTTTTCTGGGCGGGGAAAAACGTCGGCACCTGTAGTTACGTTCTCGCTGCTATTGTGCCGGAATGTGAGCATGAACCGTTTCGGGTAGTAGCGAATCCGTCGCAGATGGGAGACGCAGCGCGAGCAGCAAGGGAATTAGGACTCGGGCTAATCAGTCAGATACACAGCCATCCAGACTTAGATACGCGACACTCGGATGGCGACGATGAGCTGGTGTTTATGCCTTATGAAGGGATGTTTTCGTTAGTGGTTGGGAACTACGGCGAGGGTTCTTTTGATCCAAACAAAGGCGCAGGCCTGCACCAGTATCAAAATGGAGAGTGGGTTCAAGTGGAAAACGCTGCCGCAGTTTTCAGGATTGTTCCGAGCCTGATTGAGGTTGACGATGCTTAGTCGCGACGAATTCTATAATCAGCGCGACCGCTCCACGCGGCAGCTCGGTGTCGTTGACGATGTGGTCGAACGGCCTGTCGGCGTAATTGTCAGCTCGACCGCTGCCGATTCGCGTTCTGGGCAGGTAGCGGCCGTAGCGCTCGTCAATATGCTTGGGCGGGTCCACCGTAGGATTCGACTTGTCGTTCCACCAGCTCCATTGATCGCTAACCCACACCACGGTGGGACGAACTTGGCAGAGGCTCTTCAGAACACCATTCTGGCAATCGATCCGTTTAACGAAGTTTCCGTTGTCCACAGTGTCGATGCGATACCTGCCATAAGTATCGGCACACACCCAACCGCCGGCGTCTGGCAAATAGGTGCTCACGGAGCACGAGCGATTTTGAAGAACGACAGCTCAGAATTTCCCGCCGCTGATGGTTCGGTACTTGGCGCTGGACTGGCTGCTTGTTTGGGAGCGGCGGCACTCTTCAGGCAGGCCCACGGACTTGGCGTAAGTGCTCATGTGGTTTCCGCTTGGAATTTCTCTGAGGGAGCTGAGGCTGTTGTCGGCCCGCTGGAAATCGGACCGTTAGATGTGGGAAATGTATTAATTGTCGGGGCGGGAGCTGTCTGTTCCGCGTTGAGTTACTGGTTACGTGCGCTGGGTACAGCAGGGAAGTGGGGTGTTGTCGATAAGGATCATGTGACATTAGATAACACAAGCAGGGGCTTGGGTATGTTTGCCGGGGACGCCGGCTGGAATGACAGCACGCCAGCGCGAAAAGTTGACCTGATAACCCGCGACATAGGAGCCACGCCTCATTATGCCTGGTACGACGAGTGGATCAAGGAACATGACGAGGCGCGACCCGATCTCGTGCTGCCTTTGGCAAATGAGCGTTCTGTTCGTCATCTGATAGCCTGCCGGTATGACCCGATTGTTCTGCATGCCACTACTTCTCAGTCGTGGCAGGCTCAATTTCATCGACACATAACTGGTATCGACGATTGCATCACCTGTCGAATGCGTGACCTGAAGGGAGGCACTTTAGATTGCAGTACCGGCACCATTCCAGCTTCGAATGGAGAGAGTCGTGATGCTGCACTTCCGTTTTTATCAGCGGCGGCGGGATTATTGTTAACCTCAAATCTTTATCGACTCGCAAGCGGAGACTTGGCTGGTGAGGCTTTAAACCATATGTGCTTGGACTTAAGTCTAGGACATCGCGTGGTCCAATCAAGTATCTGGAACTGTAAGGACACATGTGTTAATCGTGTGTCTCCACTGGCATTGCGGCGTATTGCCGAGGGAAATCGCTGGTCCAATGTTCGTTCGCTGACAACCAACTGAGTGGGCGACCCGACTTTTCAAATGATGGAAAAAACACAGCTCATTGACGCAGCACAAAAGGGTTTAGCGGATTTCAAGGAAACGTTGGAATTAGCGCTGAAAACTGGGGTCGAGGATGCGAGTCTCAACGATCTCGATGATTACTTACTCGAGTTAAGTAAGACAGAACCGGAGCGAGTGGTAAAGCTGTCAGAAATCGTTGCCGAACTTTACCGCAAATATGATCGGACACTGATGTATGCCTATGCCCTTAATACTCTTGTGTCGACTCTAATCGATACTCAAGAGTCCCGTAAGCTTATTCATTACTTACGTTGTGCAGTAGCGTTCGTCATCGAGCATGATCTTTTCGCTCCCGGCAAATCAATTGTCGCTAACGCAGAAGGAGCCATGCGGAAAGAGATTCTGGATCGCGATGAGTACCTCGTGGTTCTTCGGGAAATGACTAAGTTTCTTACCCACTTCAATCAAGTTCCTGAAGCGACTGATGTGTTTTGCCGTGCAGCAATGTACTTAAGTCAATTGGGCTCTTTCCAATCCGCATATCGCGTCTTGAGCGACGCTGATGAGATGGTAAGAGAATCTGAGTCCGTGGATGAACTTCCCAAGGTCCTAGCGGCTCACGCGCTCGTCGCGTCCGATGAAGGAGATTACTCCTATGCTGAGGAGCATTTCTTGAAGGCTATTACCCTGCTTCAGAAACTTGGACAGAGCGTGCCGGAAGAATACCTGGTGAATCTGGCGGCAACGCAAATGCGGCTGGACAAAATTGAGGCTGCGGCGGAGACGCTCGAGAAAATTCTTAATGACGATTCTCTTAAGAGTGATCGCAAATTTGTCGCAGCTACAAATCTTGCCATTTGCAAACGAAAGCTAAGGCAACCCGATACCCTTGATTCTATAGACCGAGCCCGCACGTTTTGGACCAATGAAGTCACCATAGAAGCCTCCGTTGAACTAGAGTTGGTTGCCTGTAAAACATATCTAGAGGCGAAGCTCTACGAGAAAGCCCGCATCGCGTTAATTGCGGCCGTGGAACTGCTTGATAGGGAACTGTTACAGATCAATCGCCTTCATTATAGAAGAGGGTTTCGTGAGCCGTATGTTCAACGAGTCGTCTCAATGCTGTGTGAACTACCGCAACATGGAAAGGCCGATGAGATCCTTCGCTGCTTGGCCTTTGTAAAGGCGTCAAGCTTCTCAGACTGGATGTGCGTTCTCGACTGGTATGAGACTGCGATGACGAACGAACTGTTGGAAGTCGACAAACGGGAACGATTAACTGCAGATCTACAAGCTGTACTCGAACTTGGTGCCCCTGTTCTATACGGCTACCGCGAGAAATACGAGGATGCATTCGAGTCTCCCGAAACTCCCACAACAGAATCGTTGCGCTTGCCGAACTTAAACTCTGCATGGCGCAATTTCAATTTGACGATTCGCGAAGTCTGCCTTACCACAAGCATGTCGTCGCCGTTTGCGACAGCAACAGCTAAGAACATTGAAACATTGCTGCACGCGCAACTAGAGAGACAGTCCTGTTTACTAGCTATCTTGAATACTGCCGGCTTTTGCCATCTGATTCTAGTTCTTGGCGATGAATATGAGCGTCTTTCCATGCCTAGTGAGGACTTTCTGAACTTGTATGTCTCGTTGATCAAATACCAGGACAAGGGAATAACACTCGGTGAACTGAAATCGTCATTAAAGCGCGCAACTAGTCGGCTCTCGTCCACAACGGTCAGTTGGTTTCAATTAATTCACGATGGCAGTTACCCTGAGATTGTTATCTTACCTGATCCACTTTCAGATATGGTTCCCTTGGTACCCACGATTATCGCGGACACACGAATGCGCGATTTACTAGCTAAAGGAATCCTGCAGTTGCGATATTGTCCGGTGGTCCATCCTAGTCATGGTATGAAATCAGGAAGTGCCTTCCTCGGACTTTGGGACTCTAAAGAACAGCTGCCCTTGGCGCGGGAAGAGCTTGAGACTGTTGTCAAACTACTCAATCCGACAAGATTCGAATTCCTTGATCTCAAGGATGGAGAGCCCGAGAACTCAGGCGAAGAGAGAATCTTGGATCGGGGGAGCAAGTGTGACTATTTTCACTTGGCTTCGCATGGTATTCCGATCAGCAACTTCACTGATCCATTTTTCGCTTCGATTCGCAGTAAGGATATGACTTCTGAACCGTTGGCTCTTCCCACCATACAGAAGCACTTCTGGGCTTACCCATACTCTTTAGCTGTGCTCAACGCTTGTCATTCCTCGGTGACAACCAGTCACAATTATCAACAGCAGTTCCGCACCAACGAGTTGATCAATTTCGCAACCTTACTTTTGCTGAATAGGCGTAGCAAGGTGATCGCCGCTCAGTGGACCACCTTTGATGTAGTAGCTTACTTTTTCATTTACGCGTTCTACAAACACGTTCGAGCGGGAGCCTCGTTCACAGAAGCCTACGGCAAAGCACTCGCAGAAATGCACGACGCCGATAAGGAAGCGGTATTAGGCGTTTTGGCCAACATTGAAGATCCAAAGGTTAGAGGCGAAAAGGTCGAAATGATTCGCAACTCGAAAGCTCCTTATCCGTTTCGAGATGAGTATTGTTACGGTGCCTACTTGATTCATTCACTGCTGTGAAAAATGTAATGCTGAGACCGTAATTTCAGATTCACTCGGGTGGGCTTAGGGAAGTTAATCGGCCACAGACAAACGTCGATTGAAAAAGCAATTCTGGAGTCCGGCATCCTCCACCCCGTTGGACTGAGTTGCGTTGTCGCTTTGAACTCAAGAACTTGCGCTAGATGCGATCTTGCCATCCCTCATCTATTTAGCTTAATACCGGCTTTGAAAAATACTTGTTGCGTTTTGGGGCCGCCTAAAAAAGTAATTCCATTGAACCAAACAATTTGAAGTCCTAGTTTTTCAACGAAGGAAACTAAGAACCCATCTGGTTCACAATCGAGAACGATACAAAGAATCGCATCCTGTGGTCCAAGGAAGTGTTGGTACTCATACAGTTGCCCTATAGCCGCTCGGATCGCAAAGCCTACGCCACATCGGCCTGCTGCCTTTGCTTCAAAGATAATCTTCATGGGCGCTAGCATCAAAAGATCGATTGGGTGTGGATTGGAAATTTGAAATCCCTGCCTGAAGAAATATTCGGCAGCAGCCTTCACCAACTTTTCATGTGTCCTGGATCGCGATTGTATTCCGCCACAAATAAATGCTTTGTAGTCTGCATCACTCTTCGGTTTGAAATCGCCGTCTTGGATAGCGGTCTTATAAATTGTCTCTTCGCCGACATAGCCATATGATCGCAGGCGCGAAGCTGCTACGGTTAACTCTTCATTAGTGAAAAGTTGATTCCATGGTCTCCGTAACACAAGAGCTTCTAAGGAGATGTCAAGAAGATCGGCATCAAATAGCTTCAAGAATCCCGAGGTCGGCAAAGAACTCTGAGTAGGGTCTAGCCAGTCCTTTGCGGCCTTCAGCGCACCAACTCTGCGGATTTTTTGTAAAAACCTAATTGCGTTATACCCGGCTAAGTCCTTAGCTAACTCATATACTTCGATCGCCTTATCCTGGAAACTTTGTTCAAGGGTCTTAGTGGTTATTCGTTCGGGCCGATGGGTTCGAGTTAATGTACACCTGCCAGTCTCCCAACTATACGACGTAACTGACCATTTCACAGGATCCAGTAACCGCCTTGCCACACGCGAAGCCTCAGAAGTGCTCCCTCGCATGTCTCCGTCACAAACAACCACTCGAACGGGTAGACTCTTATTCAGAGCGGTCTGAATTGCCTCGTCCATTTTTTTTGCGCGTTTAGCCCAGACACTCTTGTGGGGTAGTTTTTGGTAATCCGCAGCGTCCTGACGTAGATCAAGGTCTTGCCAGATTACGCCCTGGCGCTCCTGCATTAGTTCGAACCACAGGTTCAATACAACAACTGTTCCTGGTTCCACGAACGCCCAGTCATAACAGTATTTGGGATTTCGACCGGGATCCTTTTTCCCGTTGGCGTAGTTCGCCCAGTCGTCGACGTTCACACCTGCAGCCCGAACTAAGTCAATGACGCGGTGGCGCTGTGTAGGAGCAATAAGTTCGAGTTCAGACATAATGCGAGGATATACGTCGACAGCCCCGTCGTTCAATTCCGCGCCATTGAAACCGACCACCGCGTTTGCCTTAGAATCATTTTGACCGGCCTCGAGGGGCTAGGAAAGGCAGACTAGTTCGCCAGCCAGCGTGACGCCAGACGAAAGTAGCGTAAGCGCGAGGCAGTCTGTAGCGGCTCGCTGGAACCATTACAGAGAGCAGACAAAAAGAAGCATCGGCATTAGCGATGATCTTTTTCCGAATCGTCGTCAGACTCTTTGTAATGGTAATGAACTGGAACACCGTTCTTGCCATACTCGATTTTTTCCACCCATCCAGTCGCGTTGCCTTTCCTGATTTCTACATTCGGGTCTGCCGCTTCCGCTTCTTTAGCTTCGGCTATAGCTCGTTTGATTCGCTCTCGTCCATAGAGAAGATCAATTAGGGAATCGAAGGAATATTTCGGATAAGGGAAGCCGTGCCAATCGTCTTTCGTCGTTTGCGGCACATGTTTATGACCATCAATAATTGCTTGCTCCGCATCTACGCGTCGCAAAAGACTGATCTGCTTTTCAAATCGCTTTAAAAGCTTGTCAAAAACGGCATCAGGCATACTCACGTCAAGACATGCCAGAGCAAAGCGTCCTATTTCCTTGTTGAACCGTTCTATTCGTTCCTCAAGTTTCTTTACATCTTCTGGATAGTCAGCCCACATACCTTCCTTGCGAGCCACAATCATCTGAATCGGGCTTCCGATGTAATTGCTCGTCTTGACGCCAATGGAAATCAGATCTATGCCGAGTAAAACAGTTTGTGCCAAAGACAGGTGCGGACGAAAGAACTGTTTCACCTGATGTTTGTATATATCTTCTTCCCAGCCAATCAGAGCATAGTCGCGCACAGAACGAACGGACGTGCCGCCAGTTTGCCAGAGATGGATCGCGCCGGACTGCTTATCTCGGACGCAAATGATGAAGCGAAGTTCCTTCTCGGTATCACTGGCGGGATAGAGAGCTACCTGGTGTGTGTGGTAAGTTCGCAGGACGGTTGAAAGTCGCTCTCGTCCAGATTCTTCCGTGAGTTCGGGTTCCCACTGGGATACATCACGGTGTACATATTCGGACAGCTCATCAATCAAATCGCCGATCTCGCCGGAACCTCCCACGATCAAATCGTATTCGCCCGCATTGTGCGGCGCAATCTTCTTTACTTCAACTCGATAATGGCCGCACGTTTCTTGCGAATCCGCGCATACTACGACGCTCGGGTCGTCAGGCGTCCCACACCGAAAGGCTGCTATAAGAGTCATGAGCTTCCTCTCTAGAGGCCGGAAAATTTGAATCGGCGATATGATTGGATTACGGCCTCAAGCCGCTCATTATTATAGCCAAAGCCCTACAAACGCGACCGAATGAATTGGAGAAAATGTTTGAGCCAGACGCGCTTATTAAGGCAAAGTTGGTACGTGAGACTTGTTGAGAATACGGAGGTCCACAGTTGTTTCATCGGTGAACCTGCAAACATATTGTGGTCCACACTCTCTTCGTCGAATCAGTTACCGGCAGGCTAAAAGCGACTGAGAGTAAATTTGAAACGAACTTCCTTTTATTTTCTTTGTTGAAAAAGTCGGCAAGAAATTCGACCCGTTAGACTCCTGCATTTTGGCGATATGACAGAAACCCTATCTATTGAAGACTCAAAGCATCTACTCCGATTGTGTAAGGCGGGTAGATTATTCGATCTTCAGAGGTGGATTGATGACGGCAACTCGCTTGTCGTTCCGGCTAATGTGCGGGCGACTCCCTTGGAGGTCGCGCTAGACACCGGTTTCCACAGCCTAATCGAACTGCTGTTGCGAAAAGAGACCAACCAAGATCTTAAGAACCGAGCCCTGCGAAAGGCTGTTTCGCTAAAACGACTCGACTTCATTGAGTTGTTAGTTTCTAACGGTGCGGAGATAACGTCGGTTGAATTCAGAAGTGTTCTTGAGGTGTGGGAGCCGACGATCATTCGTTACTTTCTTGACCATGGCGCTGACGTAATATCAGGCTCACCCTTTACATTCGCTTTCGGCGAGAAGATTCGAACTGCTATTAATCCCTGGAGAGAATACAAACAAAACCATCCCGAATTTGCGCCAGAGCTGCAAGAGCAAATCGATCGTGCGCTGAGACATTTTTGCTATGAAGGAAACTTGAAGTGGGTGAGTTTGTTGATGTGGGCTGGAGCTAATCCGCGTACAAGTGGTCCAACGTTGAAAGATGCTGAAGATGAATGGGATCTCACTACAGCACTTCAGGCGGCGGCGTACTGTAAGGATGTCGAAATTCTGAAGCGGTTGAAGCCGGATCCAAAAACGGATGACCTGGTTCAGTTAATGATTACTGCAGCCGGTTCGGCTCGAACTGAAGTAGTCCGATATCTAATTGAGCTTGGTGCTGCAGTAAACGACAAACCGAACGGTGGCTCGACCGCATTAGACGAATGTCTTTCTCATTTTCGAATCGAGAGTTTCATGTATGACTTCCACTTCTCGAGTTATCGAACCAAATCGAAGGCGTCGAAGTATGCAGTTTCTCAGACACGAGCAACAATCGAACTGTTGCTTGAGCATAGTGCACTTTGGCGGCCTGATGACAAAGAGCGAATCGGACGAGTTAGACGAAGTCTTTTGGAGTGTGAATCAGAGGTAACGTTGGAGTTGGTTGAACGATTGATGAAGCACTCTGCTTCGTCGAAGGAGGACATCACTGAATTGCTTCGAACGCCTTCAATGAAGAAGCAAATTGAATCTTTGTCTAGGAAGTTCATGCCAATGGGATTCGATGTCCGAACTACCCAACAAAAGTTAGAAGATAAGCGACAAAAAGAACGCACTCAGCAGTGGGCGCTTCAAGATTTAGCGTCTCGATACAATAGGGAAGAGATATACAAAGCGATTTGGGCTGAACCGATTCAACACGTCGCGAAGAGATACAACCTCTCTGATGTTGGTCTCGCAAAGATTTGCAAGCGGCTGAATATCCCGCGACCAGGTCGCGGCTACTGGGCCATCAAGGCCGCGGGCAAGCGAATCTCGGAACCACCTCCGCTTCCCAGTTTCTGACCGGATCCACAGGAGAAATCCATGATAGGTTGGTATAACTGAGCTATAGGTGTCTGCACAGCGTGTTACAACTATGAATTATGAGACAGCACCCACGGTCAACGCTGTTCGTAACAATTGTTAGCTTGAAACACTCCGGTTTCTGAGCTGCGTTAGCAGCTCTTATTGACTCTTAAGTCGCAGCGAGGATGGCAGTCAAGGGCGGAGCGAACTGTTTTGTAGTTCGCGGAGTTCATCGGAGCGCAGCGAAGACCCTTTACGGCCTCCGCAGCGGAGACTCCCGTATCGCTCTCTATTTGGATTGGTAGAGAGTAATGGAGCGAGGTATTGAATTAGCTAACTCAGCGATTGATTGGAACTTCAACATCGACACTGAGAGCCCTGCGACTGATGTTTGGAAAGTGATTAGTGGTAGGAAAGATCGCAGTGCTCTTACGGAAATCAAATTGTTAGTTCGATTTCATCATCGATGATTTGTTCGACTGGAATGCCTATGAGCCGAGCATAGGCGAGCAGGATAACGAGCGGCGGTTCGTTCTTGTCGAGTTCGTACTTGGAAATAGTCGTATGGTCGATCAGATTCTGAACACCAAGTCGTCTGACCATTTCTCCTTGAGATACTCCTAAGCTGCGTCGGATTTGCAGGACCTTCTTTGCAAGATGTTTCGGACGGGGTCGCGAGTGTCCCATAGTTTTAGATTCCCGTGAAAAGAGGTTGATTTGTGTGAACGACTGAGGCTTCTACTGGCGGCAGGCCAAGAACAATTCAGTGCAATTAGCCGCTGGTAGGATTAGGGGCAATCGAGAATTTGCGGATGGTGTAACTCGTCTGCGAACTCCGTGATAAAGGCTTTAGCTTGTTCTCTATTCTTGAATACGAATGCCGAATTGAAGTCTGTAGAGAACAGCTTCGGAATGCCTGATATGTAACCCAGAAATGTCACTATTATTACTCCTGTCTCCGTTTCGCCGCCTGCTGCATCAATCCGCCGCAGTCGTTCCATCATTGCCTGATTGATCGCCTCGGCATAGAGTTCGTCCGCATTTGGAATGTGACCGATCTCTAACAAGTGAACGTTGGTGCCAAGAATTGCCAGCAAAGCTAGTCCTTCTCCGTCAGTTCCTATTTCTGCATCTTCTGGCACATCCATTAACCAATCGAGCAGTTCATGTTTAGTCGTTGGCATTTCTTGCCTCTCTTTCTTTTCCCGCAGAACAGTTGACTCGAGTAGTCCA
>Ga0105237_10000458_pt1 | contig 57845 bp, 40 predicted proteins | sample KBSC24metaG_FD_81520 | JGI IMG/M metagenome (GOLD analysis project Ga0105237, IMG submission 81520) | Corn rhizosphere microbial communities from Kellogg Biological Station, Michigan, USA - KBS C2-4 metaG | ecosystem: Host-associated > Plants > Roots > Rhizosphere > Soil | place: Michigan, USA... | reverse complement strand
CGCCGTAGCGGTAGGCGAGCTTGATGATGATCGCCTTGCCGGAGAAGGCGATCGCGCCGAACGCAGCGAGGCCGATGCCGACCGCGTGGTTGCGGCGACCGGCGGATTCGTCGAATGCCGGCGCGGTCGCGGCGTCGCTCACGCCAGCGCTGCTTCGAGCAGCGAGCGGATCAATCCTTGCGTCTTCTGCGCGGCGGCCGGCGCGTACTCGAAGCTGTCCTCGTCCATGTAGTTGAGCTGCGCGAGTTCGAGCTGCACGGCCTCGACGCCACGCTGCGGGTGGCCGTAGTGGCGCGTGATGTAGCCGCCCTTGAAGCGGCCGTTGACGACATGCGTGAACTGCTTCTGCGACTGGAGGATCGTCTCGATCCGCGCCTGCAACGCCGGCGAGCAGCTCGCGCCGGCCGCCGTGCCGATATTGAAATCCGGCAGGCGGCCTTCGAACAGGAACGGCACGACGCTGCGGATCGAATGCCCTTCCCACACCACCAGACGGCCGTGCTGCGCACGCAGGCGTTCGATCTCGTCGGCGAGGGCGCGATGGTACGGCTGCCAGAATCGCTCGATCCGCCGTGCGATCTCGCCGGCCTGCGGCTCCTCGCCGGCCTGGTAGACCGGCTCGCCCGTGAACTGCACGATCGGACAAAGCCCCGTGGTGTTCTGGCCCGGATACAGCGAGGCGTTGTCGGTCGGTCGATTGAGATCGACGACGTAGCGCGAATACGCCGGCACGATCATCGATGCGCCGAGTTCGCGCGCGAACGCATACAGCCGCGAGACGTGCCAGTCGGTATCGGGCACGCGGCGCGCCGACGGCGTCATGCGTGCGGCGAGCTCTTCGGGCAGCGCGGTGCCGTCGTGCGGCAGGCTGATCAGCAGCGGCGCAGTGCCGCGATGCAAGGTATAGGTGTCCATCGCACAAGTGTAAGGCGAGCGCACGGGAGTTGGATGGCCTCGCGTGCGCGCGGCCGATGCAGGAATCGTTTCAGGATTTCGAACGCGGGCGAAACACCAGCGGCTGCGCTTCGACCGCAGGCTTCGCCGCGGCGGCGGCGCAACCGCCGCAGGCCGAACAGCCGTCACCGCAGCTGCCGCCGCTCGTACTGTGCGGCTGCGTGCGGCGCGCGAAGTCGCGCAGCCAGTCCGGCGACGACGAGCGGTCGAAGCTCGCCAGCACGCGCGCCTGCACGCGCCGGCTCGTGACCGGCAGGAAGCGCTTGGCCGCGAACCAGGAAGCCCAGGCGACGGCGAGCGAGATCACCAGGGTCTGCACGAGCATCGGCGAACTCACGTCAGCGCCCTCGCGATCTGATAGGTCAGCAGCGAGGCGAGGTAGGCCAAGCCGAACAGATAGCCGGCGCTGATCCACACGTTGCGCCAGGAATTGGTCTCGCGCCGGATCACCGCCAAGGTCGACATGCACTGCGGCGCGAACACGTACCACGCCAGCAGCGACAGCGCCGTCGCGAGCGACCACTGCGAGGCGATCGTCGCGCCGAGCTGCGCCGTCGCCGCGTCGTCGGCGGCGGACATCGCGTAGACCGTCGCCAGCGAAGCGACCGCGACTTCGCGCGCGGCCAGGCCCGGAATCAGCGCGACGCAGATCTGCCAGTTGAAGCCGATCGGCGCGAACACATGCGTCATCCAATGGCCGATCACGCCGGCGAAGCTGTAGTCGATCGCCGGCTGCGTGGCGCCTTCGGGCGGCGCCGGAAAACTCGACAGGAACCACAGCAGCACGGTCAGCGAAAGAATGATGCCGGTGACGCGGCGCAGGAAGATCTTCGCGCGCTCCCACAAGCCGATCGCGACGTCGCGCGGATTGGGCAGGCGGTACGACGGCAGTTCCATCAGCAGCGCATGCTCGCTCTTGTCGCTGCGCATCCGCTTGATCACCCAGGCGACCGCCAGCGCGCTGACGACGCCGGCGAAATACAGCACGAACAGCACCACGCCCTGCAGGTTGAACAGGCCGAGCACGGTGCGGCGCGGAATGAACGCGGCGATCAGCAAGGTGTAGACCGGCAGCCGCGCCGAGCAGGTCATCAGCGGCGCGACCAGGATCGTAGTCAGGCGATCGCGCGGATCCTGGATGCTGCGCGTGGCCATGATCCCGGGAATCGCGCAGGCGAAACTCGACAGCAGCGGAATGAACGAACGGCCGGTCAGGCCGGCGGCGAACATCATGCGGTCGAGCAGGAACGCGGCACGCGGCAGGTAGCCCGATTCCTCGAGCATCAGGATGAACAGGAACAGGATCAGGATCTGCGGCAGGAACGCGAGCACGGTGCCGAGTCCGGCGAACAGTCCGTCGGTGACCAGGCTGTGCAGCAGCGGCATCGACTGCAGCAGGCCGCCGACCCAGACGCCGAGGTCGGTCACGCCGTTGGTGATCACATCCTGCACCGGCGCCGCCCAGGTGAACACGGCCTGGAAGATCAGGAACATGACGACCGCGAGGATTGCCAGGCCCCCGACCGGGTGCAGCACGACGCGGTCGACCGCATCGTCGATCGCGGAGGTCGCGCGCGGCATCGTCACCGCCGCGGCCAGCATGCTGCGCACTTGCTCGTGCAGGTTCGCTTCGGTCGCCGCGGCGCCGCTGTCGACCGGCGCGGATACGCTCGCCGGGCCCGGCGCGACACTCGCATCGAGCCGTTCGATCAACGCGGCGGCACCGCCACGCTGCACCGCGACGGTCTCGACGACCGGGATGCCGAGCGCCTTTTCGAGCGCGCCGACATCGATGCGGATGCCGCGCTTGCGCGCTGCGTCCATCATGTTGAGCGCCAGCACCAGCGGACGGCCGAGCCGCTTCACTTCGAGCACGAAACGCAGGTGCAGGCGCAGGTTCGTCGCGTCGGCGACGCAGACGATCAGGTCCGGTACCGCCTCGCCCGGGTAGCGGCCTTCGCAGATGTCGCGCGTGATCGCCTCGTCCGGGCTCGCCGCATCGAGGCTGTAGGCGCCGGGCAGGTCGAGCAGCTGCATGACGCGCCCGGACGGCGCGACGAAGCGGCCTTCCTTGCGCTCGACGGTGACGCCGGCGTAGTTGGCAACCTTCTGCTGGCTGCCGGTGAGGCGGTTGAACAGCGCGGTCTTGCCGCTGTTCGGATTGCCGACCAGGGCGATGCGCAGCGTAGCGGCCGTGGCGTTCATGCGGCGTCTTCCGCCATCAGCAGCACGCGCTCGGCCTCGGCCCGGCGCAGCGCGAAACGCGTATAGCCGATCTGCACCAGCAGCGGATCGCCGCCGATCGGGCCGCTCGCGACCACGCGCACCGGTTCGCCGCTGACGAAGCCGAGTTCGCGCAGGCGGCGCGCGATCGGGTCGGCGGCATGGGCATCTTCGACTTCACGGACCACGGCGGATGCACCCTTCTTCAGCTCGGATAACCGCACGCTAGGACTGCACGCAAATAAGAATGGTTCGCATTATAGACGGTTTCGATGAACAACGGGGTGCGTCGAATTGGCCGAAGCCGCCGGTATCATCCCGCCACCGCAGCGCAAGGAAGAATGCATGAGCAGCGAAGCCGTCCTCGTCGACGTCAACGGCGCCGTCGCGACGATCACGTTGAACCGCCCGAACGTGCACAACGCGTTCGACGATGCGCTGATCGCCGAGCTGACCGCCGCCCTCGCCGCCTGCGACGCCGATCCCGCCTTGCGCGCCATCGTGCTGACCGGCGCCGGCGCCTCGTTCTCGGCCGGCGCCGATCTCAACTGGATGCGCGGCATGGCCGCGGCCAGCGAAGCGGACAACCGCGCCGACTCGCTGCGGCTGGCCTTGCTGATGCGCACGCTGAACTTCCTGTCGAAACCGACCATCGCGCGCGTCAACGGCTCGGCCTATGGCGGCGGTGTCGGCCTGGTGGCGTGCTGCGACGTCGCGATCGGCGTCGACGGCGCGAAATTCTCGCTCAGCGAAGTCAAGCTCGGCCTCGTGCCGGCCGTGATTTCGCCGTACGTGATTGCCGCGATCGGCCTGCGTCAGGCACGCCGCTTGTTCGTCGGCGGCGAAGTGTTCGACGCGGCGACCGCGGCGCGCATCGGGCTGCTGCACGACAGCGTGCCGCCGGCCGAGCTCGACGAAGCGGTCGCGCGCACGCTGCACTTCTTCGCCAAGGGCGGCCCGGTCGCGCAGGCGGAGGCGAAAAAGCTTGCGCTGCGCATCGGTGGCATGACGCCGGAGTCGGCCGAGCGCGTCGACAACGAGAACGCCGCGCTGATCGCGCGCCTGCGCGTTTCCGAAGAAGGCCAGCACGGTCTCGGCGCTTTCCTCGACAAGCGCGCGCCGGACTGGGTCTAGCCTCGCTCAGTCGTCCGGGAACTGCTGCAGCTCCGGCAGCAGGTCCGCATACGCGCGCCAACGGCCGATTGCGCGCGTGTACACCGGCTGGCGCGCCTGCCAGGTACTCGACGTGCTGATGACGCTGGCGGGCCGCTCCTTCGCCGTCGCGTCGAACGCCGGAATGCCGATCTCGGCCGCCAGCGCGGCGACACACTCCGCCGGCGCGGCGACCAGCGCTTCGTAGCGCAACTCGTGGATCGCGATGCCTGCCTTGCGCGCGTGCGCGACCAGGCGCGAGGCATCGCTCAGCACGGCGGCGATGTTGGCGAAGTCGTAGGCGAACGCGTTTTCAGGTCCGGCGAAATGCAGCATCCAGATCGACAGCGCGGTATCGCGGCTGCTGCGCCGGCAATGAATGATCTTCGCTTGCGGAAACAGCGCGGCGATGAGATCCAGGTGCTGGAAGTTGAGCGGCTGCTTGTCGATGAACCAGCGCGCCCCGGAGTCGTCCTGCCGCAATTGCGTCAGATACGCCGCGGCGGCCTGGTCGAGCAGCGCCGCATCGACCTTCCCCGCACGCGCAACCTGCTGTGCGAAGAACGGTAGCCAGGCCAGCTCGCCGCGATTGCAGACATCGGGCGAGCGCGACAGCAGCTCGGCCGCGAGCGTGGTCCCCGATCGTGGTGCGCCGACGATGAAGATCGGAGCGCTTTCATTCGCGCTCGCATGGCGGCGCGGCAACGCCTTGGCGCTCAGGCGCGCTTCGACGGCGCGGCGCCAGTGCTTGCGCGACCACGGCGTCGCCGCGGCGATGAGGGCATTGGCTTGCCGAAAGCACTGTGCGGCGTTCGCGACGTCGCCGATGTCGTCGTGCGCCTTGCCGAGCGCGAACAACACCGATGCGCGCGCGCGATCGCCCAGATCCGTGCGTTCGAGCAGACCGCGAAAGAGGCCGAAATCCGCATGCTGCGCATCGCGATAGCGCTGCAGGCTCGCCAGCGCGTTCGCCGCTTCCCAGTCGACCGCCTGCGCGCTGTTCTCGAGCGCGAACAGGTAGCGCTCGCGCGCCAGCGCGAAATCGCCGAGCTGCACGTGCAGCATGCCGGCATAGGCATGCAGGCGCGGATCGCGCGAGCCCGCCGCGATCGCGTTCTCGCACAGCTCGGCCGCGGCGCGCTTGCGCCCGCAGTCGTCGAGCAGCTCGATCGCCTGGATCGTCAACGCGATGTTCTGCGGCGCGCGGCGGAACAGTTCGCCGAGGACCGTCTCCACCGCCTGCGTACGGCCCTGCTCCTTGCGCAGGCGCGCCAGCAGGAAGACGGCGGCGGCCAACGTCGGATGGCGATCGACCAGAGGCTCGAGAATCGCTTCGGCGGCGGCGGGCTGCTTGCGCTGCCAGTGCATGCCCGCCATCGCCAGGCTCAGGTCGACGTCGTCGGAATGCTCGGCGAGTGCCGCCGCGAACACGGCAGCGGCGGCATCGGCATCGCCGCGCAGCGCGAGCGAGCGTCCGCACTCGAGCCACAGCGCCGCCGGCGCTCCGACGAGCGTCTGCAGCAGGCGCTGGCGCGCGGCGACGGCACCGAGAGAGGCGCGCTCGCGCAGGTAGTCGCCAGCACGCCGGATGCCCTCGTCGGCCGCGCCGGAAGGAGGTGCCGACGGGTTAAAATCCGCCATTCGCCGAATGCTCCGGGACGTGAGCCGGCCATGCTACCGTAACCGGCCAGCCCCCTCACCCGCGTTGGAGTAGCGTCATGCTCGATCACATCGGCATTCCGGTTTCCGATTACGCGACCAGCAAGTCGTTCTACGAACGCGCGCTGGCGCCGCTGGGCATCGCCCTCGTCATGGAAGTCACGCCCGAGCAGACCGGCAGCGACTATGCCGGCGGCTTCGGCGCGCAGGGCAAGCCCTACTTCTGGATCGGGCGCGACGACGCCAAGGGCCGCACGCACGTCGCCTTCGTCGCGGCGCGCCGCGCCGACGTCGACGCGTTCCACCGCGCCGGACTCGCGGCCGGCGGACGCGACAATGGCGCGCCGGGCCTGCGCCCGCACTACCACGAGAACTACTACGGCGCCTTCGTGCTCGATCCGGACGGCCACAATATCGAAGCCGTCTGCCACACCCCCGCCTGACCGAGAGCCCCGCATGTTCAAACGCATCCTCATCGCCAACCGCGGCGAGATCGCCTGTCGCGTCATGCGCACGTGCAGACAGCTGGGCATACACACCGTCGCCGTGTACTCGACCGCCGATGCCGGCGCGCAGCACGTGCGCCAGGCCGACGCCGCGTATCCGATCGGCGGGCCGCGCCCGGCCGATTCGTACCTGCGCGGCGATGCGATCATCGAGGCCGCGCTGCGCAGCGGCGCCGAGGCGATCCATCCCGGCTACGGATTCCTCTCCGAGAACGCCGACTTCGCCGAAGCGGTCGAACGCGCCGGCCTGGTCTTCATCGGGCCCTCGGCCCATTCGATGCGGCGCATGGGCTCGAAGGCCGGCGCGAAAGAGCTGATGGCCTCGCGCGGCGTGCCGGTCGTGCCGGGCTACACCGGCGAAGACCAGGACCCCGCCCTGCTCGCGCGCGAAGCCGAACGCGTCGGTTTCCCGCTGATGATCAAGGCCGCCTACGGCGGCGGCGGCAAGGGCATGCGCATCGTGCGCTCGACCGGCGAATTCGCCGCGAACCTGGAAAGCTGCCAGCGCGAAGCGAAGAATGCGTTCGGCCGCGAACGCGTCCTGCTCGAGCGCTACATCGAACAGCCGCGCCACATCGAATTCCAGGTGTTCGGCGACACGCACGGCAACATCGTGCATCTGAACGAGCGCGAGTGTTCGGCGCAGCGGCGCTACCAGAAGGTGCTGGAGGAAACGCCCTCGCCGTTCGTCACGCCGGCGCTGCGCGCGCAGATGGGCGAAGCCGCGGTCGCCGCCGCGCGTGCGCTCGACTACGTCAATGCGGGCACGGTCGAATTCATCGTCGGCCCGTCCGGCGATTTCTACTTCATGGAGATCAATACGCGCCTGCAGGTCGAGCATCCGGTCACCGAGATGGTGCTCGGTCTCGACCTGGTCGAGCTGCAGCTGCGCGTCGCCGCCGGCGAGGAACTGCCGGGCTCGCTGATCCGCAACAAGTCGATACCGGCGAACGGCCATGCGATCGAGCTGCGCCTGTACGCCGAGGATCCGGAACAGGGCTTCCTGCCGGGTTCGGGCAAGCTCGAACGCCTGCGCCTGCCGATGCCGTCGCCGCACGTGCGCATCGACTCGGGCGTGATCGAAGGCGATACGGTGACGATCTTCTACGACCCGATGATCGCCAAGCTCATCGTGTGGGACCGCGACCGCGCCGCCGCGCTCGTGCGCATGCGCGAGGCGCTGGCCGCCTGCGACGTGGTCGGGCCCAAATCCAATGTCGATTTCCTCGAACGCCTGGTGCGTCATCCCGCCGTGATCGAAGGACGCATCGACACCGGCTATCTCGACCGCCACCTCGACGAATTCGTGCCCGCAGCTTCGAACCCTGGGGGCGGGGGCGGCGGCGACCGATCCGAAGCGCTGTTCGCCGCCGCGACCGCCTGGCTGCTGCACGAGGAGGCCGACGTGCCGGAGCGCGTGCGCGCATCGGGCGATCCGCATTCGCCGTGGGCGCGTGCGGACGGCTGGCGTCTCGGCCATCCGGGCAAGCGCATCGTCGCGCTGGTCGATCGCGGCGAGCGCGTCGAGGTCGCCGCGCACGGCGACAACGGCGCCTACCTGCTTGAAAGCGGGGGCTCGAAACGCAACGTGACGAACGCGTCGTTGCGCGACGGCACGCTCAGCGCGAACGCCGACGGCGTCACGCGGCGCTGGCAGGTCAGCGTCGACGACGGTCGCGTCAACGTGCACGACGGCGAGCGCCGCCAGGTGTATGCGCACGCACCCGCGTTCGAATACGCCGTCCAAGGGGGCGCGAGCGGCGATCGCGTGACGGCGCCGATGCCCGGACGCATCGTCGTCGTCAAGGCGAAGCCGGGCGACGTCGTCGTCGAAGGCCAGGAGCTGCTGGTGATGGAAGCGATGAAAATGGAGCTGACCCTGCGTGCGCCGCGTGGCGGACGCGTCGAGACCGTGCAGGCGGCAGCCGGCGATTTCGTCGACGCCGACGCCGTCCTGGTCAAGCTGGCCGACGCGGTGGCGGCGTGAGCGCGCCGAGCGCGGTCCGCATCGTCGAGGTCGGCGCGCGCGACGGCCTGCAGAACGAAAAGACGATCATCCCGACCGCGACCAAGATCGAGCTGATCGACCGCCTGTCGGCGACCGGCCTCAGGACGATCGAAGCGACCAGCTTCGTCAGCCCGAAATGGGTGCCGCAGCTCGCCGACGCGGCCGAGGTGTACGCGGCGATCCAGAAGAAGCCCGGCGTCGCCTATCCGGTGCTGGTGCCGAACCTGCAGGGCTACGAGCGCGCGCGCGACGTCGGCGCGAACGAGATCGCCGTGTTCACGGCGGCGTCGGAGGCATTCAACCGCAAGAACATCAACGCCTCGATCGACGAATCGATCGAGCGCTTCGTCCCGGTGCTCGAACGCGCGCGCGCCGACGGCGTCAAGGTGCGCGGCTACGTGTCGACCGTACTCGGCTGTCCGTACCAGGGCGATGTGCCGATCGCCGATGTCGTGCGCGTCGCCGAACGCCTGCACGCGCTCGGCTGCTACGAGATCTCGCTCGGCGACACCATCGGCATCGGCACGCCGGCGAAGGCGCGGGCGATGCTGCACGCCGTGGCGACGGCGGTGCCGATCGCGGCACTCGCCGTGCATTTCCACGACACGCGCGGTCAGGCGCTGGCGAACATCCTCGCCTGCCTGGAAGAGGGCGTCGCGGTTGTCGACAGCTCGGTGTCCGGCACCGGCGGCTGTCCCTATGCGAAGGGCGCGACCGGCAACGTCGCCAGCGAGGATGTCGTCTACATGCTCGACGGCCTCGGCATCGCGACCGGCATCGACCTCCCCGCGCTGATCGCAACCGGCCTGTGGCTGAGCGCGCAGCTCGGTCGCGAAACGTCCAGCCGGGTCGCCCGCGCGAGCATGTAAAGAGCATTCCTCCGATTCGAGGGCCGGAAAACCGCCCATTTGCACACCGTCTTCACGCTCGTGCGTTTACTTGGATGCTAAGGTCTGGGTCCAAACGAAGGTCGCGCAGGATCGGGAACGACGCGATGCAGCAGAACGCGATATCGCCAGACGACGCTGAGCTTGCCGACTTGATCGACAGCCTCCGCGGCGGGCGCGACTCGACGCAATCGGTCATCGACGTGCTGCTGGAACTGGCCGCGCGGCCAGGCACCACGGCTGCGGCGCGCAAGACGCTGGCCGAGGCCATCGATACGCTGCGCGGCCAGGAGAACGCCGCGCTGGTGCTCGCGACACGCCACCGCGCTTTCATGGAGGCGATTCCCGACGCGGTCACCTTGCACGACGAGCACGGCGACGTGCTCGACGCCAACGCGGCCGCCTGCCGGCTCTACGGCCACTCGCGCAGCGCCTTGCTGACGCTGAACCTGCACGACCTCAGCCCGACGCTGCCGCCCGACCACGCCCGGCACCTGATCGAGTCGTGCCAGTCGGACAAGACCTTCACGATCGAAACGACGATCCGCCGCGGCGACGGCCGCGACTTTCCGGTCGAGGTCCATTCCAACGTGTATCTCGACGGCGGCGAGCAGCGCGTGCTCAACGTCGCGCGCGGCATCGGCCACTGGCAGCGCACCGCGAACGCGCTGCGCGACGCCGAGCAGCGCTACCGCATCATGCTGCATTCGATGGACAAGGGCGTCGTCGTGCGCGACGCCGGCGGGCGCATCGTCTATGGCAATCCGGCCGCGTATCGCATGTTCGAAGTCAGCGAAAGCCAGATGGGACACCTGGAGCGCGAAGGGTTTCCCGACTGGCGCTACTTCGACGCGTCGGGCGACGCGATCGCCCAGCGCGACCTGCCGTCGATGCGCGCGCTGCGCTCGGGGCAGGCGATCGAATCGGAACTGATCTGTTTCTGGCTGCCGCACCTCAGCCACCCGCTGTGGCTCGCGGCGACGGCGGTGCCGCTGTTCCGCGGCGACGACGACCAGCCCTACCAAGTCGTCTCGACGTTCACCGACGTGACCGAGCTCAAGCGCACGCGCGACCTGCTCGAACACACTCAGGCGATCGGCCACATCGGCGGCTACGAACTGATCCTGGCTTCCGACGAACTGCTCTGGACGCAGGAGATGTATCGGCTGTTCGACCTGTGCGGCGACGTGCCGATCACGCTCGACCGCGCGTTGGCGCTGTTCGAGCCGCGCAGCCGCGAGCGCGCGCAGCTCGACCTCGGCGACATCCGCAAGGGCGCCACCGGTCCGTACGAATACGAGATCATCACGGCGCTCGGGCGGCGGCGCTGGATCAGCGTCGAATCGCGTCCGGTGCGGCGCGGCGACACGATCTACAGCGTCACCGGCATGTGCCACGACGTCACCGCGCGCAAGCTGCTCGAACGCGAGCTGCGCCGCAAGGCCGTCACCGATCCGGTGACGGGGCTGCCCAATCGCGAAAACATCCTGGAAGAACTCAACCGCCAGATCCTGGCGACGCGCGATCGCATCGGGCCGGTGCTGTTGTACGTCGACCTCGATCGCTTCAAGGTGATCAACGACATCCTCGGCGCCGCGGCCGGCGATCGGCTGCTGGCCAGCGCCGCCCGCCGCCTGCAGGACTGCCTGCCGGAAAGCGCCCGCTGCGGCCGCTTCGCCGGCGACGAATTCCTCGTCGTGCTGCCGCGTTCGGTGCGCGAAGCCGAACCGGGCGAAATCGCCGAAACGATCAATGCGCGCTTCCGCCGCCCGTTCGAGTACGGCGGCGAGGAATTCGTGATCACCGCGTCGGTCGGCATCGCGCGCTTCCCCGAAGGCGGCGCGACGGTGCAGCAGCTGCTGCACCATGCCGATGCGGCGATGAGCGAAGCCAAGCACCGCGGCCGCAGCACCTGGCAGGCGTTCTCGCACTCGATCGCGCGGCGGCTGGAGAACAGCGTCGCGATCGAGAGCCAGCTGCACCACGCGCTCGCCAATCGCGAGCTGCGCCTGGTCTACCAGCCGCAGGTCGAGCTGGCGAGCGGCCGCGTCGTGGCGATCGAAGCGCTCCTGCGCTGGGACCACCCGCAGCGCGGCGAGCTGCATCCGCTCGCCTTCGTGCAGCATGCCGAGAGTTCCGGCGACATTGTCGCCATCGGTGCCTGGGTGATCGACGAAGCCTGCCGCCAGCTGCGCGCATGGCGCGACGCCGGCCTGCCGCTCGAACGCATCGCGGTCAACGTGTCGTACCGGCAACTGCTCAGCGAGTCGTTCCTCGACACCGTGCTGTCGTCGCTGCGCCGATACGACCTGCCCGGCACGTCGCTCGAGCTGGAAATGATCGAACGCATGCTCATCGAAGACACGCCGGACACGGTGCAGATGTTCAAGGAGCTGCGCGACGCGGGCGTGACCATCACGATCGACGACTTCGGCGAGGGCTATTCGGCACTGAACTACCTGCGCCGCCTGCCCGTCGACGGCTTCAAGATCAGCTACGACTTCATGCGCCGCATCCCCGCCAGCGCAGCCGACACGGCGATCTGCGAGGCGATCATCCGCGTCGGCCACGGGCTCGGCCTCAGCATGGTCGCCGAGGGCGTCGAAACCGAGGAGCAGCGGCATTTCCTGCTCCAGCACGGCATGCGGCTCGGCCAGGGCCATTTGTTCAGCCCCGCCTTGCGGACGGAGGCCGTGGACGGCTTCGTCCGCGCGCGCCTGGCCGAAGCGGCGGACTGAGCCCGCGTCGCTATACTCGCGTCTCCTCCCGACGCGGCCCGCTCGATGCCCGCCAAACTTGCCCCCGACCGCCAGCGCGGCCTGATCATCGCCAGCGGCGACATCGGCGCGGACGACCGCGGCACCCAGCTGCTCGCACGCCTGCTCGGCCTGCTCGGCCCGCAGCCGCGCATCGTCATCGTCGGCGCGCCGGATACGACGGACGACGGCGACGCCGACATCGAAAGCGCGCTGTTCGGCATCGGCGCCGGCGAGATCCGCCGGCAGATCCTGCATGCGCGCGCCGACAGCGACCAGCGCGTCCTGCTCGATGCGATCGAGCACGCCCAGCTCGCGATCCTGCTGTCCGAACAGCCGCTGCGCCTGTCGACCCTGATCGGCGGCACCCAGCTCGCCCGCGCGATCCGGCGCCGCAACGCCGACGGCATGGCGGTCGCCGGTTGCGGAGCGGGCGCCGCGCTGCTGTGCGAACACATGCTGACGCACGGCACCGAAGGCGCCACGCCGCGCATCGGCGGCGCCAATTTGGCGCCCGGCCTCGGCCTGACCAACCGCGTCGTCATCGACCAGGGCGGTCACGCGAGCGATCGCCTCGGTCGCCTGCTCGCCGCGCTGGCGCTGAACCCATTCGCGCTCGGCCTCGGCCTCGATGCGTCCACGGCCGCCGTCATCGGTCCGGACAACGTGCTCGAAGTGATCGGCAGCGGCGGCGTCACGGTGATCGATCCGGCCGAGATGGCCGACTCGAACGCGGCCGACCTCGCCAGCGGCGCACCGATCCGCATCACCAACCTGCGCCTGCATGCGCTGACCGGCGGCGCTCGCTACGACCTCGATTTCCGCCGCACCGTCGACTGACGGCACGAACGCCGGCCGACGCCGGCGACGCGATCAGGCCGGTGGCCGCGCGAGCTGCTGCCACCGCACCGCGACTTCGTCGACGCCGATGCGGTCCACGCGGCCTCCGCGCAGCGGACCGCCGAGCGCGATCACCGGCCCGCCGTGCGGATTGCGCGGAATCCAGACCTGCGGCCACACGCGTCCGAACAGCACGACCAGCGGGCATCCCATCGCCGCGGCCAGATGAGCGGGCCCGGTATCCACCGAGACCATGCTGTGCGCGACCTGCGCCAGCGCCATCAGGCGGCGCAGCGGGAGCGATTCGGCTACGGCGAATACGCCGTCGACGCCGGCCGCCGCGCGTATCCGTTCGGCGTAGGCCTTCTCCGCCGGACTGCCGCAGATCAGCACTCGCGCATCCGGCCTGAGCGCGCGCATGCGCCGCACCAGTTCGCCCCAATGCGCGGCAGGCCAGAACTTGTCGTCGTCGTCGGCCGAGCGGAAGCCCAGCAGCCGTTTGGTGCGCTTGTTCGCCGGCTGCAGCAGGATCAGCGGCGCCTGCTCGATACCGAGCGAACGCAGCCATGCGGCGAGATCGGCGCGATCGGCGGCGCCGACGTCGAACCGCGGCGCGGCGCCGCGAAGCGCCTCGACCGATGCCGCGGTCGCTGTCGATGCAGCGTCGCTGAACGCCGGCGGCGCCTCTTCGCCGTAGCGCAGCAGATAATCGACCCAATGTTCGCCGGGGCGCATCGGCGTATCGACGGCGAAGCGGCAATGAGCATCGGGGATGCCGGCCAACCCGAGCAGCGCGCGCACCTTGCCGAGGGCTCGCGGTTCCGGTTCGCACACGTAGACCGGCGTCGGCGGCAGCCGGCGCAGCCAGCGCACGGCGCGCCAGCGCTCGGGGCTCAGCACGAAGGCGCGATGCGCCTGGGCGAACTGGGTCACTGCGCCGACGTCGGCCTGTCCTGCGTACAGCGGCGCGCTCCAGCTGCCGCGCGTCAGGACATGGCAGGGCAATCCATGGCGCCGGTGCAGACGCTGCAGCAAGGGCTGCAGCAGGATCATGTCGCCGAGGCGGCCGAAGCGGATCACCAGCGGACTTGCAGGCTCGGGCATGACGACGGCGGCACTTGCGAAACCGCGATTCTAGTCGGCACGTGCTGACAGCCTGCTTGCAGTCGGGCGCGGCACGGGATGCACGACGAAGAGCACACGATCGAGCCGGCAACGCCTTGCTACGATGAGCGGCCATCGACTCCGTGCAGGAAGCCAGCGTGCCGCCGACCTACTCGATCCGTCCCATCGAAGTGCGCGACGACGCCGCGATCGCCGCGGTGATCCGCAGCGTGATGCCGGAGTTCGGCGCGGGCGGCGCCGGTTTCGCGATCCACGACACCGAAGTCGATGCGATGAGCGCCGCCTATGCGCGTCCGCGCTGCGCCTATTTCGTCGTCGAGGCCGGCGACAGCGTACTCGGCGGCGGCGGCGTCGCGCCGCTCGACGGTGCCGACGCAGGCACCTGCGAGCTGCGCAAGATGTATTTCATGCCGGCCTTGCGCGGACGCGGCGCCGGCCGCGCCCTGATCGAACGCTGTCTCGATGCGGCTCGCGCGCACGCCTTCGCACGCTGCTACATCGAAACCTTGACCGGCATGGATGCCGCGCAGCAGCTCTATCTTTCCAGCGGGTTCCATGCGATCGACAAAGCGCTCGGCAGCACCGGGCACTTCGGCTGCAACCGCTTCTACCTGCGCGAGCTGTGATCGCCCGCGCGCTCGGCTAGAATTCGCGGCCCCGACACGCTGCGGACCCAATCCATGCAACTCGATCAAGTCAAGGCCGTCGTTACCGGCGGCGCCTCCGGCCTCGGCTTCGCAGTCGCGCGCCATCTCGTCGCGCACGGCGCGAAGGTGGCCCTCCTCGATGTCAACGACGAGAAAGGCCACGCCGCCGCGGCCGAACTCGGCGAGAGCGCACGCTATTTCCGCGCGGACGTGACGTCGGAAGAAGGCGTCGCGGCCACGCTCAAGGAAGTGCACTCGGCGCTCGACGGCCTCAATGCCGCGATCAACTGCGCCGGCATCCTCGGCGCCGGGCGCGTGCTCGGCAAGGAGGGTCCGATGCCGCTGAAGACGTTCGCGACCACGGTCACGGTCAACCTGATCGGCAGTTTCAACGTCGCCAAGGCGGCGGCCGAGCTGATCCAGCACAACGCGCCCGGCGAGGACGGCGAACGCGGCGTGATCATCAACACGGCGTCGATCGCCGCCTACGAAGGGCAGATCGGCCAGGCCGCGTACGCCGCATCGAAAGGCGGCGTCGTCGCGATGACGCTGCCGATGGCGCGCGAGTTCGCGCGCATCGGTGTACGCGTGATGACGATCGCACCCGGCGTATTCCACACGCCGATGGTCGACGGCATGCCGGAACAGGTCTACCAGTCGCTGTGCGCGCAGGTGCCCTACCCGTCCCGCCTCGGCGCGCCGGACGAATACGCCGACACGGTCGCCTTCATCCTGCGCAACCGCTACCTCAACGGCGAGACGATCCGCATCGACGGAGCGATCCGGCTCGCGCCGAAGTGAGCGAGCGGGCAACCGCTAGAACGATTGCAGCGGAGCCCGGCAGCAGCGCCTATCGGCCGGATGTCGACGGCCTGCGCGCGCTTGCGATCCTCAGCGTCGTCGCGTTCCACGCGTTCCCCGAATTCGCCCCGGGCGGTTTCGTCGGCGTCGATGTCTTCTTCGTCATTTCCGGGTACTTGATCTCCTCGATCATCCTGAAGGCTCTGGCGAGCTCGACGTTCACCTTCGCCGAGTTCTACGCGCGGCGCATCCGGCGCCTGCTGCCGAGCCTGTGCGTGGTCATCGCCGCGACGCTCGCCGCCGGATGGTTCGTGCTGCTGCCCGACGAGTTTCGCGCGCTCGGCAAGCATGCGTTTGCCGGCATCGGCTTCGCTTCGAACGTGCTGCTTTGGAGCGAAGCCGGTTATTTCGATGCGGCAGCCGATACGAAGCCGATGCTCCACCTGTGGTCGCTCGGGATCGAGGAACAGTTCTACATCGTCTGGCCGCTGCTGCTCTGGTTCGCCTGGAAACGCGGCTTCGATGTATTCAAACTGAGCTTCGCCATCACGTTGGCTTCGTTCGTCACGAACGTCTGCTGCGTGCAGCGGTTTCCTGCCGCGACGTTCTATTTCCCGGTTACGCGTTTCTGGGAAATCCTTGCCGGCGGCCTGTTGGCCCAAGCGCACGTGCGCGGCTGGACGTTGCTCGGCGACGGCGGCCAAAGCAGGCCGGCGCTGCGCAACGCGGCGGCGGCGACCGGGCTGCTGCTGTTCCTCGCCGCATTGGTCCTGCTCGACAAGCACGCGGCGTTTCCGGGCTGGTGGGCACTCCTGCCCGTCACCGGCACACTGCTGTTGATCGCCGCCGGTCCCGAGGCGGCACCCAACCGGTGGCTGCTCGCCAATCCGATCATGGTGTGGATCGGACTCGTCAGCTATCCGCTGTATCTGTGGCACTGGCCGTTGCTGACATTCTTGCGCATCGCCAGCAGCGGATCGTCACCGCCGGCGGCTCGCCTCGGTGCCGTGGCTGTCGGCATCCTGCTCGCATGGCTCACCTACCGGTTGATCGATCTTCCGATCCGTCATGGCGGCCACGCGGCGCGCAAGGTCCTGTGGACCTGTGTCGCCGCCGCATCGATCGCTGCAGCAGGCGTGGCCATCCATCGTTCCAACGGTATGCCGGCCCGCTTCGCCGACAACCTGACCCGATTGACCGGCTTTCACTACGACTACCGCGCGGACTATCGAGAAGGCACTTGCTTTCTGCGTCCCGAACAGGATGCCTCGGCATTCACTCGCTGCGGCAGCGAATCCGCTCGCCCACAAGCCCGATCGATCGTGCTGTGGGGCGACTCGCATGCCGCGCATCTCTATCCCGGCCTCAAGGCCATCGCGGAACCGAACGCGGAGGTAACCGAACTGGCCGCCAGCCTGTGCCCGCCGATCATCGGCATCGACATCGCCGAGCGTCCGCACTGCCGCGCGATCAACGACTTCATACTGCAACGCATCGCCACGCAGCGCCCGGACCGCGTACTGCTTGCGGCCATGTGGCTCGGCGACTACGACCCCGCACGAGTCGCCGACACGATCCATGCCCTGCGCGCCCAGGGAATCGAGAACATCACGCTGATCGGCCCGGTACCTCATTGGAAGGACGGCCTGCCGCGATCGCTGCTGCGCTATTGGCAGCAGGACGCGCTCCATCGCGTGCCTGTGCGAATGACGTTCGGCTTGCTGCCGATGGCCGACTTGGACGCAAGAATGCGGCAGCTGGCCGAGGCCGAGCACGTCGGCTACGTTTCGCCGCAAACGATCCTGTGCGACGACCGGGGTTGCCTGACGCAGACCGACGACGCGGCGCACGACCTGATCGGCTGGGACGAAGCCCACCTGACCCCGGCCGGCTCGCGCTATCTGGTCGCGCGCTTTCCGATAGCCGCATTCGGACGATGATCGAACGGCTTCGGACGTTAGGGTGCTGCTACGCCGCGACTGCGCCGCCTTGCGCCCGTGCCCTGCATCGCCATGGGGCGCCTGCGCCACATATCGGCGACAATATCAAGTCTCGACCGTGGGAGCGCGATCCGCTAGCGGTCGCGACCACCCCATACCACCTGCAGAAAACGGAACGAAACATGCGAGCAGCCGAAATCAAGAAGGGCAACGTCGTCGAGCACGACGGCAAGGTCTACCAGGTCCGCGACATCGAACGCAGCTCGCCGCAGGGTCGCGGCGGCAACGTGACCTATCGCTTCATCATGTACAGCGTGCCGGGCGCGCAGAAACTCGATATCTCGCTGCGTGCCGAAGACGATCTCAAGGAGACCGAACTGACGCGCCGCGCGGTGACCTTCTCGTACAAGGACGGCGACGCGTTCGTATTCATGGACAGCGAGGACTACACGCAGTACACGCTCGACGCGAACGTCGTCGGCGATGCGTCGGGCTACGTCGTCGACGGCATCGAAGGCTGCTACGTCCAGCTGATCGACGACGCACCGGTTGCGTTGCTGCTGCCGCAGTCGGTCACGCTCGAAGTGGTCGACACGGCGCCGGAAATGAAAGGCGCGACCGCCACCAAGCGGCCGAAGCCGGCCAAGCTCTCGACCGGCATCGAGATCCTCGTGCCGGAATACATCACGGTCGGCGAGAAGATCACCGTCAACACGACGACGGGCGAGTTCTCCGGCCGCGCCTGAGAGCGAGCATCGCCGCGGTGGGAGCCGCTTCGGCGGCGCTGCGCCCGTTGCAGAAGAGCAAGAGCGTCGCGGCTGACGCCGCTCCCGCTTCCCTCTTGCTCACTGCGCGGTCGTCGTCACCGGCTCCACGCGAATCGTGCCCATCATGCCGCCGTCCTCGTGTTCGAGCAGGTGGCAGTGATAGAGAAACGTGCCGACGGTGTTCGGATCGCGAAAGTCCATGCGCAGTCGCACGCTGGGGTAGTCGTTGGCGCGTCCGTTGAAGTAAGGCACGTTCACCGTGTCGCGCAGGAACGGCTCGTTGACCGGCGCACCGAGCCAGTCCACCACCTGGAAGTGAAGCTGGTGGATGTGGAAGGCATGCAGCTCGTTCGTGCGGTTCTCGATGATCCAGTCTTCGACGTCGCCTTGCTTGACGACGATGTTCGGCGCCGCGGCGTTCGGATCGAACTCCGTCGGCGTCTGGCCTTCCACGGTGATGAAGAACCGCGTCGGACTGTTCGGATCGTTCGGATCCTGCACTTCCTCGGAGAAATACAGCTTGCGCTCGCGCACCGGCGTCACCGTGCCGAGCCACGGACGCGTGGCGGCAGGCAGCGGTTCGGACGACGTGGGCAGGCTCGAAGCCGGCTCCGCGGCATCGGCCTGAGCGATGATCTTGGCCAGCGGACGCCCCGGATCGTTTTCGCCGCCGGGTCCCGTGTCGACGGCCATCGAAACGAGCTCGGCCGGATCTCCGAGCGGCGGACCGGTCACGATGAATTCCACGCGCGCGCCGGGCGCGACGCTGATGTGGTTGAACCCGCTGATCCGCGGCTTGCCGAGGTTCGAAGCGTTGATCGGGCCGCCGTCGATCGCGACGACACCGAGCTGCTGGGGGCGATGCTGGTAGAGCACGGCCAAGTCCAGATAGGTGATCGCCGACGCGTTCAGCACGCGCCAGAGCTGCCGCTCGCCGGGCTTCATGACGATCGATGCAGGCGGGTAGTCCGGATACGGCACGGAAACGAAGTTGATCGACACGTCGCGCGCCGGCCGGCCGAGACCGGTGCCGGTGTTGGCCGTGTCGCCGTCGCGATCGGTGACCGGCAGCGGGACGTCCGAGCCGCCCGAAGGCGGCGCGGCGGGATTGAGCAGGTCGTGGTCGCGAATGACCAGTACGCGCTCGGGAAGACCGGCAACGACCGGATCGGCGCGCTCCAGGCCTTCCACGATCAGCGCTCCCGAAGCGCCGCCGGAAACCTGTTTCGCGCTGAAGCCATGGATGTGCGGGTGGTACCAGTACAGTCCCGGCGCTTCGTCGTCGGGAACCTGGAAGCGATATTCGAACGCCGCGTCCGACGGCTGGATCGACGTCTTGAGGACATCGTCCTGATGGCACACGGGCGGCACGGTCAGTCCGTGGAAATGCAGGTTGGTCGAAACCGCCGTCATGGCGCCGCTCGTGCACGGGTCGGCCGACGGCTTGGGTTTCGTCGTGCACATGGGACCGGTGTCGAGCGTCTGCGCGGACGTCTGCTGCTCGGGCAGATCGATCAAGAGGTTCGAAAGATGCAGTTCGACCCAATCGCCGGGATGCACGCGCAGCGTCGGCGAGGGCCTGCCGTCGGGCAGCGTGTAGCAGTAGCGCGTCGACCCGTCCGCTTCGCGATGATTGTGGATCGCGAGGTCGACCTTCAGCGTGCCGCCGACGCTGCGCACGTCGGCCGGCTCCGGCACGGCACTGCCGATTGGCGGCCGCTCGCACGGATCCACCGACGATTCCTGCGCGTGCGGCACTCCGGTCGCGGCTTTCCAGGCAGCCAGCGACGAGACGACCAGCGCCAGCGGGAAAAATAGAAAAAGACGGACCGCCCTGCTCGAGCGGCCCGATCGTGCTGATTGGAAAATCGACATGCCGTGTTCAATCCGTCCGCACGCGCGAGCGGGCGCACGCGCAGATCGCTCCTGGAAACGTCGCAGGTTCGGCGTCCGAAAACCGATGCCGGCAACCAGCACCTGCGTGCTGGTTGCCGCATTTCAGCGGTCCTTCGAACTCAGTGCACCGCGGCCATCGAGGCCGGCGGAGCGCTCACCGCGATGTTGTGGAACGAAACGGCACCCGTCGCCGCCGCACCGTTCGCGCCGGCGCTCGGGAACAGGTCCTTCATCACGTTCTGGTCGGCGTCGCAGGCGTGATTGAGGCAAGGAAGGCCGAAGCCCGCCTCCAGCGTCTTCAGCAGGCCGAAGTGGGTGTAGTAGACCGAGCTGACCAGTCCGTTCGGCGCATAGTTCGTGTCGGTGATCAGCACGACCTTGTTCGGATACGGCGCGGCGCTGTAGTCGTTCTCGTCCCACACGATCACGATCGCGTTGTTGCCGGTGCTCCACGTCGGCGAACTCTTGATCGAGGTCACGACCTTGCGGACGGTGGCGTCGGCACGCGCGGTCAGCGCCGGGTTCAGGCCCGTCTGCGAGCCGTCGACGACCGGATCGTAGTTGCAGCCCTGATCGGAATTACCGCGGCCATGCTGGTCGTTGCACTGGTTCGGAACGATGAACGCGAGCGAAGGCACCTTGCCCGTCGCCAGATCCGCGTACAGGCCGTCGCCGCCGTTGAAATCGACGGTGTTGGCGAGGCTGTTGTTCGCGTTGTAGCCTTCCTGCACGCTCTGGAAGTAGGCGAACGGATTGTGCTTGACGGCATACAGCTGCACGATGCCGTCCTGCGACAGCGGCGGCGTCAGCGCCGGCACCATCGTGGCGAAGTCGGTCGTGTTGGTGAAGAAGCCGTCGCTGAAGTTGACCAGGTCGACGTTCTCGATCGGCACGTCTTCCTGATAGCTCTTCCAGGTGAGGTTCGCCTCGGTCAGCTGATCGGCGATGCTCTTGCCGACGATGCCGTCGGTGGCCGGAAAGGTCTTCGTGCCGTCGATGTTGACGGTGCCCGGCAGGCCCGTCGTTTCATTGGTCGTATCGACCGCCACCACGGCGGCATCGCGGCCCACGCCCGAGATCGGGCAGATATTCGGGCTCGGCGGATTGTCGGTGTTGACCGTGCCCGAAGCCAGGTTCGTCTCGCAATAGAAATTGTGCCAGTCCGGGAAATTGTCGCTCTGCACGCCGAAATTCGAGCCGCCGACGATTTCCAGATAATTGTTCAAGCTCGGATGCGCAATTGCGAAATAGTTCGTGGCGAGATTATCCGTCTGCGCGAGATAATTGATGAACGGAGCGCTCGGGTTGTTGATGATCTGGCTGTAGCCGTGGTTCTCCATCATGATCAGGAACACGTGATCGAGATGCGGAATTCCTGAGGGAACGGGACCTTCGGCGGCGACGGCGGCGCCCGTCGCAGCGGCGAGCGCGAGGCTAAGTATCGCGATTCTGCTTTGCATAGCTTGTTCATCCTTCATTGGCGTATTGGCTAGCGGCGTAAAAAACTTGCCCCAGTTGATTCCTTGAAGCACCACGATCGCGATTGCTTTTCCCCACGCTCACACTATTTATGTCGCGTGACAGCTTCGAGTCACGCCGCATAAGTTTTATTCATGCTCGAAATGCGGCATCGGAGCCGCGCATCGCTTCGACAAGCGAAGAACGCGCCGTGATCGCGGCGCGAGAATGCATCGCCAATTCATGCGCGCGGGACCGGCTGAGAACGGCGGACGACTCGGGTTCGATGTGCCGGAGAGGACTGCCTCGGCGAACGACGCGCGCGAAGCATCGACACGTCGCGCGATCGTGGATCGGCGACTTCGCGATCCGCGTTGCCGCCGCCCGTTCCATGCGTCACGGCGCGGCGCGCCGAACGCGAAAGACAGCCGTGGTCTTCGTCATCCGAAGACCACGGCCGGACTGCGTGTTACAGACGTTCGCGATAGCGGGCGAAACCGGCAAGGCCGATCAAACCCAGCGCGGAAAGCAGCAGCATCCAGCGGCTGTTGACCGGCGCCGGAAGCGCATCGGGCGAGCCGCCGGTAGGACCCAGATTCAGCGCGGCCGTCATGTCGCCCATCGGCGGCAGGCCATTGGCTTGCAGCGCCGAGTCGCGCTGGGCGAGGCCCGGCAGGGTCGGCAGGCCGAACACCTTGGTGATCAGGCGCAGCGAGGACGCCGTGTCGTACTGCGTGTGGTCGACATAGCCGCGCTTGGCGAACGGCGACACGATGATCGCCGGAATGCGCGTACCCGGGCCCCAGCGATCGCCCTTCGGCGGCGCCACGTGATCCCACCAGCCGCCGTTTTCGTCGTAGGTGATCACGACGACCATGTTGGCCCACTGCGGGCTGGCTTCCAGATGCGAGATGACGTCGGCGATATGCGCGTCGCCGTCGTTGATGTCGGCGTAGCCGGAGTGCTGGTTCTGCTTGCCTTCCGGCTTGTAGAACGTGACCTGCGGCAGCGTGCCCGCATCGATCGCCTGGATGAATCCCGCGCCGTCGATGCCGCCGTCGAGCAGATGCTGCGCGCGCGCCGGCGTGCCCGGAGCGAGATCGGCGTAGTAGTTGAACGGCTGGTGGTGGTACTGGAACGCCACGCTGGCCGGTGCGGTGTGGTCGAGCGCCGCCTGGAACGCGCCGGCATACCACGCCCAGCTGATGCCCTTCTGCGTGAGCAGGTCGCCGATGTTCGTCGCGGTCTGCGGGCTCAGCGTGTTCGCCTTGGTCGGATCCGCATAGGCCGGATCGCCGCCGCTCGCCGGCGCGTTCGCCGACGGCTGGTACGGCGGCTGCATCGTGTTGACGCCGTAGTAGTCCGGGGTCAGCACGTTGTCGTTGACGTACTTGGGTACGCCGTTGAGCGCCGACGCGGGACTGGCCGGGTCGATCTGCAGCGACACGCCATCGGGATTGACCGCCGAGATGTTGGCCGCAAACGTGACCGGATCGTTCTGCGTCTTGAAGTCGAACGGCGCGCACGCGCAGATCAGGTACTGGTGATTGAGGAACGAGCCGCCGAACGCGCCCTGGAAGAAATTGTCGGCCAGCGTGTATTGCTGCGCGATCGCCCACATCGCCATCTGGTCGGAGTTGTCCCAGTGACCCATCACTTCGCCGCCGGCGTCGCTCCACGCGGCGAACTTGTTGTTGAGGCCGCCGTTGATCTGCATCTGGTTGTTGTAGAAGCGATGCACCAGATCGTGCAGCTTGTAGTTGAAGTTGATGTCGTAGCCGGCCGCATCGTCGAGCGCATACGGCTCGTTCGGATGGCCGCTGGTCGCCTCGGTCGGAATCTGCGTCGGATCGGACGGATCGGTCAGGCCGTTGCCGTTGATCGGCGGCAGCGTGGCCATGACTGAACCGTCGCGGTCGAGCTGGGTCATCTGCGCAGACGTCGCATTGTCCAGGCCGTTGGCGCCCGGGAAATGGCCGTAAAGATGGTCGAAGCCGCGGTTTTCCGCATAGATCACGACGACGGTCTTGATCTGGTCGATGCCGGTGACCGCTTCCTGCGCGGCAGGCTGCGAAGGTGCGCCGAATCCGGTCAGCAACGTCACGCCGATCGCTAGCGCCAAGGCTCGCTTTTGCATGGTGAACACCCCAAGGAGAAGGAAAGAGACGGCAGCAACGCGCCGAGCCGTCAAACCTAAGAGGTATATTTTTCAGTTCCGTGACTCGCCGATGCACAGAACTGTCATATGACACGGCTAGCCTGACCGTCGAATCGCGGGGACGTGTTCCGGCGCGCATCACAAAGGCTTTTCGACCCTTCCATGCCGCCGCGCTCCCGCAAAATCTTTACGTGTCTTTACGTCGTTCTCTGCACGGTGGCACTGATCGGCGCCGCAGCGATGCCGCGCATCGTGCCGGCCGCCGCCGGTGCCGTCGCCGTCCCATCGGTCGAGAAGAAGTCGCCGAGCTACGCGGAAGGGTTCAAGCGCGCGGCGCTGCTGCGCGATGCGGGGCGGCGGATATTCTCCGATCGCACGTTCTCGGCGTCCGGCCGGCAGTCGTGCGCGAGCTGTCACGATCCGAAGCGACGCTACAACCCGCCCAATGCGCTCGACGTGCAGCCCGGCGGCAACGACATGAAGCAGCGCGGCTTCCGCGCGCCGCCGACGCTGACCTATCTCAATCGCATCCCGCCCTACAGCAACCACTACCACGACTCCGACGAAGAAGGCGACGAGTCGGTCGACGCCGGCCCGACCGGCGGCCTCACCTGGGACGGCCGTGTCGACCGCGGCGACAACCAGGCGCGCATTCCACTGCTCTCCGATTTCGAGATGGCGAACACGCCTTCCGGCGTCGCCGCCGCGATCCGCAAGGCCGCCTACGCATCCTTGCTGCGTGAAGCCCTCGGCGAACATGCGCTGGACAGCGACGACGACGCGTTCACCGCCGTCGTGCGCGCGATCGGCGCATTCGAGCAGGACTACGACGAGTTCAATCCCTACACCAGCAAGTACGACGCGTGGCTGACCGGCAAGGCCAAGCTCAGCGCGCAGGAGCAGCGCGGCCTGAAGCTGTTCGAGGATCCGGACAAAGGCAACTGCTCCGAATGCCACCTCAGCCGGCGCGCGCTCGACGGCACCGCGCCGGCGCTGTCCGACTACGGCCTGATCGCGATCGGCGTGCCGCGCAACGCGAAGATCCCGCGCAATGCCGATGCCGCGTTCGACGATCTCGGCGCTTGCGGCCCGGAGCGCAAGGACAAGGCCGGACAGCCGGACTTCTGCGGCCTGTTCCGCACGCCGACGCTGCGCAACGTCGCCCTGCGCCAGACCTTTTTCCACAACGGGAAATTTCACAGCCTGCGCGAAGTCGTCGACTTCTACGTCACCCGAGACATCACGCCGGCGCGCTGGTATGCGAAGAACAAGGACGGCAGCGCGAACGCCTACGACGATCTCCCCGTCGAGTATCGCGCCAACATCAATCGCGACCCGCCGTTCGACGGGCAGAAGCCCGGCGCGAAGCCGCGCCTGGACGCGCACGAGATCGACGACGTCGTCGCGTTCCTGCAGACGCTGACCGACGGCTATCTGAAGGAAAATCCCTACCGCGCCGAACGCACGCAGAGCAAGCCCGCGGCGAGCCCAGGCGGCGGTTGAAACGCCGCCGCGTCAGCCGTCGGATTTGCGAGCGCGCCGCGCGATCCACTTGCGCGCCATGCGCCGCATCGAATCGTCCGTCGCCGCGTCGGCGGCGAGATCCGCGATGCGCCGCCACGCGAGCGCGTGCGATTCCTCGCTGATGCTGAAATCCTCGCTGCCGCCGGCGCTGACGACGTAGCGCACGTCGTAGTGCCAGTGCGCCGGCACGTCGCCGCGCGCCGGAATTTCGTGGCGGTCCAGATCGAAGATCTCCGCCTCCACGCTCAGCCCGGTCAGGCCGGACTCTTCCTCCGCTTCGCGCAGCGCGACGTTGGCGAGGTCCGCATCGCCATCGGCATGGCCGCCGAGCTGCAGCCAGCGATCGAGCTTGCGGTGGTGCGTCAGCAGGACGCGCTCGCCGTCGGCGCTCACCAGCCACGCCGAACCCGTCAGGTGCCCCTCGGCGCGCGCGCGCGACGCTGCATCGGGATGCGCCGCCATGAACGACCGGAACAGGGCGATCGCCGGCCCCTCCTGCGGCCGCGCGCGCGCGTAGGCGTCGACGGCGGCGAGCCATGCGTGCTGGTACGGCTGCATCGGTGCGATGGCGAATGCGTCGGCTGACATGACCAGGTTCCCTTGCCGCCCTGTCGGGGGTCGCGTATTTTACCGGGGCGTTACGGCTTGCATACGCAGGTCCAGACGAAACCATCGACGGTCGCGGCCGGCACTTCCGCCGCCGTTCGGTTGCCTTGCGTTGCAGCACATTCCGAGGGAACACGATGATTTTCTGGCGAGTCAAACCGCTCGATCATATTCTTGCAACCGCAGAAAAGAAGTCCCTCAAACGTCAGCTGGGCGCCTTGCAGCTGACGCTGCTCGGCATCGGCGCGGTCATCGGCACCGGCATCTTCGTGCTCACCGCCGAAGCCGGCCAGAAAGCCGGCCCGGGCATGATGATCGCCTTCGTGATCGCGGCCACCGTATGTGCGCTCGCCGCACTCGCCTATGCCGAACTCGCCTCGATGCTGCCGGTATCCGGCTCCGCCTATACCTATACGTATGGCGTGCTCGGCGAATTCATCGCCTGGATCGTCGGCTGGGCGCTCGGCCTCGAATACGGCATCGGCGCCGCGGTGGTCTGCGTGGGCTGGTCCGGCTACATGAACGGCCTGCTCAAGGCGAACGGATTGGCGCTGCCGGAATTCCTGCAGACCGGCCTCTACGCCGGCGGCGGATTCAACCTGCTCGCCTTCCTGATCGCGATCGCGGTGACCGGACTGCTGGTCATCGGCACCTCGAAGAGCGCACGCGTCAATTCGGTGCTGGTCGCGATCAAGATCGTCGCGCTGACGGTATTCGTCTTCCTGGCGGTACCGGCGGTCAAGACCGGCAACTTCGAGCCGTTCCTGCCCGGTGGCTGGGGCAGCCCGACCGGCGGAATCGGCGTGCTCGGCGCCGCCGCATCGATCTTCTTCGCCTATGTCGGCTTCGACGCGGTCTCGACGGCTGCCGAGGAAACCAAGAATCCGAACCGCAACATCCCGATCGGCCTGATCGGATCGCTGACGATCTGCACGCTCTTCTACCTGCTGGTCGGTTACGGCGCAGTCGGTTCGGTCGGCGCGCAGCCGATGCTCGGCGCGAACGGCATGCCGCTCGAACCCGGAAGCGCGGAGATGATGGCCGCTTGCGCCAACTCGCAGGCGCTGGTTTGCAGCAAGGAGCCCCTGGCCCACGTGCTGCGCCTGCTCGGCCACACCGCGATCGGCGACTGGATCGGCATCGCGGCGGTCCTCGCGCTGCCGTCGGTGATCCTGATGATGATGTTCGGCCAGACGCGCATCTTCTTCACGATGTCGCGCGACGGACTGCTGCCGGACGGCCTGTCGAAAGTCCACCCGCGCTTCCACACGCCGCACGTGATCACGCTGATCACCGGCGCGGTGGTCGCGATCTGCTCGGCGCTGTTCCCGGTCGGCAAACTCGCCGACACGTCGAACTCCGGCACCTTGCTCGCGTTCGCCATGGTCGCGCTCGGCGTGCTCATCCTGCGCAAGCAGCAGCCGAACCGGCCGCGTCCGTTCCGCACGCCGCTGGCGTGGATCGTCTGCCCGCTCGCCGTGGTGGGCTGCGTGCTGCTGTTCTGGAACCTCAGTCCGACGGCGAAGACGGTGTTCGTGGTGTGGGCGCTCATCGGCCTGGTCATCTATTGGCTGTACGGCTACCGCCGCAGTCAGCTCGCTCCGCAAAACGTGGCCTGAGCGATGCCGTCGATGCAGGACTGATCCGGGGCCGGCGCGGTGTCGCCGGCCTTTTCTTTGATACGCACTGCGCTGTACCGCCGGAAACGACATGCTCGATCAACTGCTCGCCAAGAAAACCGACTTCTCCGAATACGACAGCGGTGACGGTCCGTGCCTCAAGCGCACGTTGGGGCCGTGGGGGCTGACGGCGCTCGGCATCGGCGCCGTGATCGGCGGCGGCATCTTCGTGATCACCGGCACGGCGGCCGCGGAACACGCGGGGCCGGCGATCATCCTTTCTTTCGTGATCGCCGCGATCTGCTGCAGCTTCACGGCGCTGTGCTACGCCGAATTCGCCACGCTGATCCCGATGTCGGGCAGTTCCTACTCGTACGCCTACGCCACGCTCGGCGAACTGGTCGCCTGGTTCATCGGCTGGAACATGGTGCTCGAATACGGCGTGTCGGCGTCGGCGGTCGCGGTCAGCTGGACCGGCTATTTCACGAGCCTGCTCGAGCACTTCGGCATCGTGCTGCCGGCCGTGCTGACGAACGCGCCGCTCGCGTTCCAGGACAACCACATCGTCAGCACGGGCGCCTGGTTCAACCTGCCCGCGGTCGCGATCGTGCTCGCGCTGACTTGGCTGTGCTACGTCGGCATCCGCGAATCGAGCGGCGCGAACCTCGCGATGGTGATCCTCAAGGTCGGCTTGATCATCATCGTCATCGTCGCCGGCTGGCATTACGTCAATCCGGATCTGTGGCATCCGTTCGTTCCGGAGAACCAGGGCGGCGACAAGTACGGCTGGTCCGGCGTGCTGCGCGCCGCGGCGATGGTGTTCTTCGCCTACATCGGCTTCGAGGCGACCTCGACCGCGGCGCAGGAAGCGAAGAACCCGCAACGCGACCTGCCGATCGGCACGATCGTTTCGCTGACCATCTGCACGATCCTCTACATCGGCATGGCCGCGGTACTGACCGGCTTGCTGCCGTTCGGCCAGCTCGGCACGACCGAGCCCGTGGTCACCGCCGTGCGTGCGCATCCGGAGCTCGCCTGGCTGCGCGTGGTGGTGGAAGTCGGCGCGCTGATCGGCCTGTCCTCGGTCGTGCTGGTCATGATCATCGCGCAGCCGCGCATCTTCATGATCATGGGCCGCGACGGCCTGCTGCCACCGGTGTTCGCGAAGATCCATCCGCGCTACTGCACGCCGCACATCAACACCGTGATCACCGGCATCGGCATCGCCGTGCTCGCCGCGGTGTTCCCGCTCGACGTGCTCGGCGACCTGGTCTCGATGGGCACCCTGATCGCGTTCTGCGCGGTCTGCGCCGGCGTGTGGATCCTGCGCCGCACCCAACCCGACGCGCCGCGCACATTCCGTGTACCGTGGGCGCCGGTCACCTGCACGCTCGGCATCGCCAGCTGTCTGATGCTGCTGAGCACGATGAGCTGGTACAACTGGACCCTGCTGGTGATCTGGACCGTGATCGGCATGGCGATCTACGCCGGCTACGGCTATCGCAACAGCAAACTGCGGAAACGTTAAGCCAACCATCGGCAAGATGGCGGACCTGACCGTGCGGTCGCTTCTCGAAGCGAATACGCGCCCGTTGTAGAGACCGGGATCGACGCCGCAGGCGCGCTCCCGCTTCGCAAGGGAGAGTTCGTGCCGTCTTTACTTCGCTGGTTCCCGTTCCGCGCTTCGCCGCGTCCTCGCGTCCCCGACACGATCGTCGATGAAGGCGACGCGCCGCTGCGCGCCGAACTGCTCAGCACCGAGCAGATGGAAGAACACGGCCGCGCGCTCGCCGGCAGCCATCAGGTGCGCATCGGCCGCAGCACCGACGGCCTGCTGCTGCAGCGCCTGGCCGACAACGAATCCGTGCTGCGCAACAGCTGCGCCGTGCTGGCGGACGCGATCAAGGCCGGCCACCGCGTCACGCCCGCGGGCGAATGGCTGCTCGACAACCTCTACCTGATCGACGAGCAGATCCGTACGGCGCGGCGCCATCTGCCGCAGCGCTACAGCGCCGAGCTGCCGTGCCTGGAACGCGGCGCCTCGGCCGGCCTGCCGCGCGTCTACGACATCGCATTGAATGCGATCTCGCACGGCGACGGGCGCGTCGATCCGGACTCGCTGGCACGCTTCGTCAACGCCTACCAGGAAAACACGCCGCTCGCGCTCGGCGAACTGTGGGCGATTCCGATCATGCTGCGCCTCGCGCTGATCGAGAACCTGCGCCGCGTCGCGTTCCGCGTGCGCGACGATCGCCGCTATCGCAATCTCGCCGGCCACTGGGCCGACGCGATGATCGACATCGTCGAAAAGGAGCCGAACAACCTCATCCTCGTCGTTGCCGACATGGCACGCTCGCAGCCGCCGATGAAGGGCGCCTTCGTCGCCGAACTCGTACGCCGGCTGCAAGGCCACAGCGCTGCGCTGGCGCTGCCGCTGACCTGGATCGAGCAGCGCCTGCGCGAGGCCGGCCTGACGATCGAGCAGCTCGTGCATGCCACGAACCAGGAGGAAGCGGCCGACCAGGTGTCGATCAGCAACAGCATCGGCAGCCTGCGCCTGCTCGAGGCGATCGACTGGCGCGAGTTCGTCGAGGACGCAAGCCTGGTCGAACGCGTGCTGCGCGACGACCCGGCTGCGATCTACGCCAACATGGACTTCGCCACGCGCGACAACTACCGCCACGCGGTCGAGAAGCTGGCGAAGGATTCCGGCAAGACCGAAATCGAAGTCGCCACGCGCGCGATCGACCTGGCGCGCGCCGCCGGCACCGAGGACGAAAGTACCTCGGAGAACCATGTCGGCTTCTATCTCGTCGATGCCGGCCTCGCACGCCTGGACCTCGATTGCGGGCTGCGCCGCCGCTTCTCCGGCCTGCGCAGAGATGCGGGCGCTTTTCCGGCGTACTTCGCAGTGCTGCTCGCCATGGGTGTCCTGCTCGCGCTGCCGGCCCTGCTGCATCTTCCGTATCCGGCGCTGCCGCCGTGGCTTTCGCTGGCGAGCGGCCTGGCAGCGGTCGTGGCGCTGAGTCAGCTCGCGCTCGCCCTGGTCAACCGCTTCGCTTCGCTGGTGGTCGCGCCGCGTTCGCTGCCGAAGCTGAATTTTCGCGACGGCGTGCCGGCGCACGCGCAGACCCTCGTCGTCGTGCCGAGCCTTCTCGGCAGCGCGGACGAGGCGACCGAACTCGTCGACGAGCTCGAAATTCGCTTCCTCGCCAATCGCGATCCGGCCTTGCGCTTCGGCCTGCTCACCGATTTCGGCGATTGGCACGAAGAGCATCGCGCAGACGACGATGCGGTGCTGGGCGTCGCGGCCGACGGCATCGCCGCGCTGAACGCACGCTACGCAGGTCCTGGCGAAGACGCATTCTTCCTGCTGCACCGGCCGCGCCGCTGGAGCGAGAGCGAGCGCAGCTGGATCGGCTTCGAACGCAAGCGCGGCAAGCTCGGCGAACTGAACGCGCTGCTGCGCGGCCGCGGGGCCGAACGCTTCTCGCGCATCGTCGGCGATGTCGGCCGTCTCGCCGGCACGCGCTACGTGATCACCCTCGATACCGACACGCAGCTGCCGCGCGACGCCGCGCGCGAACTGGTCGCAGCGATGCAGCATCCGCTGAACCGGCCGCGCATCGATCCCGCGTCCCGCCGTGTCGTCGCCGGCTACGGCATCCTGCAGCCGCGCATCGGCACCAGTTTCGCGGCCGATCGCGATTCGCGCTTCGCCCTGCTGTTCGGCGGCGAACCGGGGCTCGATCCCTACACGCGTGCAGTGTCCGATACCTACCAGGACTTGTTCGGCGAAGGCTCGTTCACCGGCAAGGGCATCTACGACGTCGATGCGTTCGAGCAGGTGCTCGAAGCGCGCTTTCCGCTCAACCGCATCCTCAGCCACGATCTGCTCGAAGGCTCGTATGCGCGCTCCGGGCTGATCACCGACGTCGAGCTCTACGAACGCTATCCGCAGACGCCCGCGCTCGATGCACGCCGACGCTACCGCTGGATCCGCGGCGACTGGCAGATCGCGGAGTGGTTGTTCCCGCGCGTGCCGACGGAACAAGCGCGCAAGGAATCCAATCCGCTGTCCGGACTTTCACGCTGGAAGATCTTCGACAACCTGCGCCGCAGCCTGGTTCCGGTCGCCCTGCTCGCCTTGCTGCTGCTCGGCTGGACCGTGTTCGGGCAGCCCGGATTCTGGACGGCGATCGCGCTGGAGATCCTGCTGCTGCCGGTGGTCGTCGACATCGCGCTGACGCTGTCGCGCAAGTCGCCCGACATCACCCTCGGCCGCCACCTCGCGCTCTGCCTGCGCGACGCCGGCCGGCGCCTCGGCCAGCTCGCCTTCATCGCGGCCTGTCTGCCGTTCGATGCCTGGCTCAGCCTCGATGCGACCGTGCGCACGTTCTGGCGCGTGCACGTGTCCAAGCGGCGCCTGTTGCAGTGGGTCGCCTCGCGCACGGCCGAGCAAGGCGGCGCGCGGCGTTCGGCGCGACTCGCGCCGACGCCGTGGATCGCGCCTGCGCTGGCGCTGGTCGTCGGCGGCGCGCTGCTGCGCATGTACCCCACCTCGTTCGCCGACGCGGCGCCATGGCTGGTGCTGTGGCTGCTCGCGCCGGCCTTCGAGCGCTGGCTGAGCGCAGCGCCGCGGCACGAAGCGCAAGTGCTCGATGCGGCGCAAAAGCGCCTCGTGCGCCATGCGGCGCGCCGCACCTGGGCGTTCTTCGAGCAGTTCGTCAACGCCGACGACCATTGGCTGCCGCCGGACAACTACCAGGAACAGCCGATCGCCAAGGTCGCACGCCGCACCTCGCCGACGAACATCGGCCTCAGCCTGCTGGCGAATCTGAGCGCGCACGATCTCGGCTACATCAACCTCGGCACCCTTCTCGCGCGCACCAACGCGACTTTCGACACGCTGGCGCGCCTGGAACGCTATCGCGGCCACTACTACAACTGGTACGACACCGAGACGCTGCAGCCGCTGCATCCGCAGTACATCTCGACCGTCGACAGCGGCAATCTCGTCGGCCATCTGCTGACCTTGCGCCAGGGCCTGCTGCAGCTGGCCGGCGCGCCGGTCGTGCACGCGCGCGTCGTGGACGGACTCGCGGACACGTTCGCGCTGTTGCGCGACATCGCGAAGGAACGCGACGCGAAACGGTTCGCCGAGATCGAAGCGCGCCTGGCCGAGCATGGGCGCGATGGCGCGCCGCCGCCGCCCGACCGGCTGCGCGAACGGCTGCAGGAACTGTCGAACCTAGCCGACCAGGCCGTGCAGGCCCTCGCCCTGCATGCCGACGGCACGCTCGACATCGCAGCGCACACGTTCGCGCGCGAATGCCGCGATGCGCTCGGCGACTTCGATGCCTGGCTGCCGCACGGGCAGGCCTCCGACACCCAGCGCATACCGACGCTGACCGAGCTTGCCGAGCGTTCGGGCGACGAGCCCGACGCCGTGCGCGCACGCGCGTGCCTGCGCGACATCGAACGCCTCGCCGCGCTGTGCGTCGAGCATGCCGATGTCGACTACGGCTTTCTCTACGATTCGAAACGGCATCTGTTCGCGATCGGCTACAACGTCACCGAGGCGCGCCGCGACGGCGGCTACTACGACCTGCTCGCTTCCGAAGTCCGCCTGGCGGTGTTCGCGGCGGTCGCGCACGGGAAGATCCCGCAGGAGAGCTGGTTCGCGCTGGGTCGGCTGCTGACGGCACGCGAAGGCGCGCCGACGCTGCTGTCCTGGAGCGGCTCGATGTTCGAGTACCTGATGCCGCTGCTGGTGATGCCGGCGTTTCCCGGCTCGCTGCTGGCCGAAACCTGCCGCGCGGCCGTCGCGCGTCAGATCGCCTATGCCAAGCAGCAGCACGTTCCGTGGGGCATTTCCGAATCCGGCTACAACCTCACCGATGCCGCGCAGAACTACCAGTACCGCGCGTTCGGCGTGCCCGGGCTCGGCCTGCAGCGCGGCCTCTCGCAAGAGCTGGTGATCGCGCCGTACGCGAGTGCGCTCGCGCTCGCCGTCGCGCCGCGCGCCGCCGCGGCGAACCTGCAGACGCTGGCGGCGAACGGCTGGCTGACGCCGTACGGGTTCTACGAAGCGATCGACTACACGGCGACGCGCCTGCCGCCCGACGAGAAATTCGCGGTCGTGCGCTCGTTCATGGCGCATCACCAGGGTATGAGCCTGCTCTCATTCGCCCACGTGCTGCTGGACCGGCCGATGCAGCGGCGCTTCGAACGCGATCCGCAGTTCCAGGCGACGCTGCTGCTCTTGCAGGAGCGCGTGCCGCGCGCCTCCGGACGCTGGGCCAGCGATCCGGAAATCGTCGACGTGCGCAGCGTCGGCGAGCAGGCCCAGGTACCGCTGCGCGTCTTCCGCCACGCCGACACGCCGCGGCCGGCGATCCAGCTGCTGTCGAACGGCCGCTACCACGTGATGGTCAGCGCGGCCGGCGGCGGCTACAGCCGCTGGCGCAGCCTCGCCTTGACGCGCTGGCGCGAGGACGCCACCCGCGATCCCTGGGGTACGTTCTGCTACGTGCGCGACTGCGACGGCGGCAAGACCTGGTCGACGACGTTCCATCCCACGCTGGAGCACACCGACAGCTACGAAGCGGTATTCACCGAGGCGCGCGTGGAGTTCCGCCGGCGCGCGGACCTCCTCGATGCCCACACCGAGATCGTCGTGTCGCCGGAAGACGACATCGAACTGCGCCGCACGCGCATCACCAACCGCTCGCGCGTCGAACGCACGCTGGAATTCACCAGCTACGCCGAAGTCGTGCTCGCACCGGCGATCAGCGACGACCTGCACCCGGCCTTCAGCAACCTGTTCGTGCAGACCGAAATGCTGCGCCCGCGCGACGCGATCCTGTGCACGCGCCGTCCGCGCTCGACGCACGAAACGCAGCCGTGGATGTTCCACCTGCTGGCCGTGCACGACACGCACAGCGAGCAGGTCTCGTTCGAGAGCGACCGCCTGCGCTTCATCGGCCGCGGACGCAGCGCGCAGAATCCGATCGCGCTCGACGAACCCGGCGCGCTGTCGAACACGGCCGGCTCCGTGCTCGATCCGGTGGTCGCGATCCGCCATCGCGTACGCCTGAAACCCGAGCAGACGATCTGCATCGACATGGTCACCGGCGTCAGCGACGACCGTGAGCATTGCATCGCCCTGGTCGACAAGTACCGCGACCGCCACCTGGCCGACCGCGTGCTCGACCTCGCCTGGACGCACAGCCGCGTCGTGCTCGGCCAGATCAACGTCAGCGAAACCGATGCGCAGACCTATGCACGCCTGGCCGGCTGCATCATCTACGCCGATCCGATGCGGCGCGCGCCCGCGGCCGTCATTGCCAGCAACCGGCGCGGCCAGTCGGGCCTGTGGGCGCATGCGATCTCCGGCGACTTGCCGATCGTGCTGCTGCAGATCGGCGACCCGAGCAAGATCGACCTCGTGCGCCAGCTCGTGCACGCGCATGCGTACTGCCGCCTCAAGGGGCTCGTGTTCGACCTGGTGATCTGGAACGAAGAACGCGGCGGCTACCGGCAGGACCTGCACGACGAGATCCACGGCACCATCGCAGCCAGCGTCGATGCCGGCGTGATCGATCGTCCCGGCGGCATCTTCGTGCGCGTGCTCGAGCAGATCAACCACGAGGACCGCGTGCTGATGCAGGCGGTCGCGCGCGTGGTACTGACCGACGAGAACGGCTCGCTGGTCGAGCAGCTGCGCGCGCGCGACGTCGCCGAGAGCGCGATCGTGCGCCTCGCCCCGACGCGCAAGGCCGAGCCCGGTCCGGTGCAGAACATCGCGCTGCCGCCGCGCACCTTGAACAACGGCGTCGGCGGCTTCTCGCGCGACAGCCGCGAGTACGTGATCGCGACCGACGCCAGCCAGCGCACGCCGCTGCCGTGGATCAACGTGATCGCCAACCCCGATTTCGGCTGCATCGTTTCGGAGAGCGGCGCCGGCTACACCTGGTTCGAGAACGCGCACGAGTATCGCCTGACGCCGTGGAGCGACGACCCGGTCGGCGATCCGAACACCGAGGCGTTCTACATCCGCGACGAAGAGACCGGCCGCTTCTGGTCGCCGACGCCGCTGCCGGCGCCGGGCGGCGCGCGCTACGTGTCGCGCCACGGTTTCGGCTACAGCGTCTTCGAGACGATCGAGGACGGCATCGCGAGCGAACTGCGCATCCACGTCGATCCGCAGGCGCCGGTGAAGTTCTTCGTGCTGCGCCTGCGCAACGACTCCGGTGTCGCGCGCAAGCTCTCGGCGACCGGCTACGTCGAATGGGTGCTCGGCGACCTCGCCGCCAAGACCGCGATGCACGTCGTGACCGAACTCGACGCCAGCGGCGCCTTGTTCGCGCGCAACGCCTACAACGCCGAGTTCGCCGACCTGGTCGCGTTCTTCGACGTCGACGATGCGCAGCGCACGCTCTCCGGCGACCGCAGCGAGTTCATCGGCCGCAACTGCAGCCTGCGCCACCCGGCGGCGATGGGCCGTGCCTCGCTGAGCGGCCGCGTCGGCGCGCGACTCGATCCGTGCGGCGCGATCCAGATTCCGCTCGAGCTCGCCGACGGCGAATCGCGCACGCTGATCTTCCGCCTCGGCGCGGGCCGCGATCGCGCCGAGGCGAGCGACCTGGTGCGGCGCTTCAGGCGCTCCGGGAGTGCACGCGCCGCGCTCGAGGCGACGACCGCTCGCTGGAACGGACTGCTCGGCGCCGTCACGGTCGAAACGCCGGACCGTGCGCTCAACGCGCTCGCCAACGGCTGGCTGCTCTACCAGGTGATCGCATGCCGCCTGTGGGCGCGCAGCGGCTTCTACCAGTCCGGCGGCGCCTGGGGTTTTCGCGACCAGCTGCAGGATGCGATGGCGCTGGTGCACGCGGCGCCGGACCTGCTGCGCGCGCAACTGGTGCTGTGCGCGTCGCGCCAGTTCCGCGAAGGCGACGTGCAGCACTGGTGGCATCCGCCCGGCGGCCGCGGCGTACGCACGCTGTGCTCGGACGACTACCTGTGGCTGCCGGTCGCGACCGAGCGCTACCTGCGCGCGAGCGGCGATTGGGGCGTACTCGACGAGCGCGCCGAATTCCTCGACGGCCGTCTGCTCAATCCGGGCGAGGAGTCGTACTACGACCTGCCGCTGCGTTCGGGCGAATATGCCGACCTCTACGAGCACTGCAAGCGCGCGATCGAGCACGGCCTGCGCATGGGCGTGCACGGCCTGCCGCTGATCGGCGCCGGCGACTGGAACGACGGCATGAACAACGTCGGCCGCGAGGGCCGCGGCGAGAGCATCTGGCTCGGCTTCTTCCTGTACCAGGCGCTGATCGACTTCGTCGACATCGCCGAGCGCCGCAGCGATGCCGCGTTCGCGCAGCGCTGCCGCGACCAGGCCGCGGCGTTGAAGACGAATCTGCACGACCACGGCTGGGACGGCGAGTGGTATCGGCGCGCGTATTTCGACGACGGCACGCCGCTCGGCACGGCAACGGCCCTCGAGTGCAAGATCGACTCGATCGCGCAGAGCTGGTCGGTGCTGTCCGGCGCCGGCGACGCGGCGCGCAGCGAACAGGCGCTCGATGCGCTCGACCGCCACCTGGTGCGATCCAACGACGGCCTGATCCAACTGCTCGATCCGCCGTTCGACAAGTCGCCGGTCGATCCCGGCTACATCCGCGGCTACGTGCCCGGCGTGCGCGAGAACGGCGGCCAGTACACGCACGCGGCGGTCTGGGCCGTGATGGCGTTCGCGCAAGCCGGCCGCGTCGAGCGCGCGTGGGAACTGTTCGACATGATCAACCCGGTCCGCCACGGCCTGTCGGAAGCGGCGATCAACAAGTACAAGGTCGAGCCGTACGTCGCTGCGGCCGACATCCTGGCCGTCCCGCCGCACACCGGCCGCGGCGGCTGGACCTGGTACACCGGCTCGGCCGGCTGGATGTATCGCCTGATCATCGAATCGCTGCTCGGCCTGCGCCGCGACGGCGAAGCGCTGGTGTTCGATCCGCACCTGCCGAAGGCGTGGCCTTCGCTGACGATGCAGTACCGCTTCGGCGCCACCGTCTACGAGATCGCGATGCGCCGCGAGGACGGCGCCGCAGCGATGCGCGTGTCGCTGGACGATGTCGAGCTCGCGAGCGGACGCGTGCCGCTCGACGGCAACGGCGGCACGCATTGGATCGAGGTCGTGCTGCCGCCGTAGGCATCCGCCCTGTTCGACGCGGACGCGCGCTCGCCGCTGGTATACGAGTGTAATCTACAAAAAGCACAATGGCGCCGTGCCCACGGCCACGCCCGAGGAGTTGCGCATGCTTGGAAACACGCCCGCTGTCCTGCTGCTCGGCCTGCTGATGCCGCTCGCCGCTTCCGCCGCCGACACGCCGCACGTCGAAAGCGCCACCGCGTTCGTGCACGCGCGCCTGGCGATGTCGGCGCAGAACCTCGCCGAAACGCGCCGGCACCTGCACCACGTGGTCAACTGCCTGGTGGCGCCGACCGACAAACTCTTCGATGCGCGCGCCGGCAATCCGTGCGAAGGCATGGGGACGGACGCCGGCGCGCTGCACGACGAAGCGCCGACCGATGCGCGCAAGCAGGAATTGCAGCACGCGCTCGACATCGCCGAGCGCGGCGTCGTTGCCAAGTCGCTGGAGACGGCGCACGTCTACGCGGAGTGGCTGGCGGACCTCCTGCAGCGCACGCAGTCCTGATCGTCTGGACCGCCTTCCCTGAGGAGGCAGGAGCAACTTCGGGGGAGCAACGGTCTTCGGCCGCCATGCCCTGTATTCGAAACGGTCACGGCTACCTTCCCCGCCGTCCAGCGGCAGGATTCGATAAGAATCGCCAATGCTGTTCCTTCCCCTGCCTGCGGGGGAAGGTGGCCGAAGGCCGGAAGGGGGCGACGTTGCATTCGGAGAGCACCCCCTTCCGCCTGCCGGCACCTTCCCCCGCTGCGCAGGGGAAGGATTCGATAGGAGATGTCACTGTCGTTTCTTCCAGCGCCTGCGGGGGAAGGTTCCGATAGGAAACGCCCTTGCGAAACTGGGGGCTGTGGGAGCTTCAGTCGCGACAGGCGCCATGAGGTCTCGCCGCTGAAACCGCTCCCGCGATGCTCATGTTCAAATCGGCGCGCCCGGCGGAATGGCGGGCAGCGGGCGCAGCTTGATCGACTTGGGATCGGCCAGGTATTTGCGGATCGTCTCGGCCGCCTCGCTGCGGCTCGCCGCGACGCTGCCGCGGCCGCCATTCTTCGCGAGCCATGCCTGCCACTGCTGCAGCGACGCGCGCACGTCGGCATCGACCTGTGCGTGCAGCTGGCCGGCATCGAGCGCGTTGAGCAGCGCATCGAGCACGACCCAGTTCGCCGCGGTCTGGACGGCGTCGCCGGCCGGAATCGCCGCGGCGGCCGCATCGCGCTGCCAAGTGCCGCGGAACACCGCATCGAGCACGTCGCCGACGCCGGGTTCATTGGCGTCGCGCGCATGCTGCCAGGCCAATCGGTTCAAGCGCTGCGGCGCGAACAGGAATTGCACGGTCTGTGCGGCAGCGGCCTCGACCGCACCGAATGCGTCGAACAACGGCGCGCTGCGCGTGGCGAAATATTCGCGGTTGCGCACGTAGTCGTTGCCCGGCGGCGTGACGAGGTCGAGCACGCTGGCCGGCAGTGCGAGCTGATCGGCCCCGAGCGAGGCGACCAGGCGATCCAGGGCCGCGCGCTGCGTCTGTGCGGCCACGGCCTTGGTGCCGGCCTGGCGATCGAGGGCCTCCGAATACGCATAGTCCGCGCCGCCGACGAGGCGCGCGACCGCTTCGATCTGGTAGCGATGCAGCAGGTACACCGGCACCAGGCGCGCTTCGAGTTCGCCGGCCTGGCGCTCCGGCGGCAGCACGCCGATCGAGAAGCCGTCGAGCGCCTTGCGCCGCACGGCGAGCAGACGATCGTAGGCGCCCAGCGTATCGGGTCCGCAGTCCCACAAGAGGCCGTCGGGCTCGGCGTCGCCAGGCCCGCGCGAATCCGGATCGCTGACGTAGCGAAAGCCGGCCTTGGCGATGTCGGCGCGCAGCTTCGCAAGACCGGCCGTCTCCTGCCCCGGCGCAAACTGGGCATAGCCGTGCGCGACGAGGAAGTCGTCCCACGGACCCACGCCGACGCCGTAGGCATGATCGAGACGGATGGCGCCGTCCGCATCGAGCTTCAGTAGCGGATGCGGATAGTCCATCACCGAACCGTTGCCGAGCCGGCTCGCGGCGAAGTTGTGCGCGAAGCCGAGCGCATGGCCGACTTCGTGCGCGGCAAGCTGGCGCAGGCGCGCGAGCGCCATCTGCTGGGCTTCGCCGGCGAGCTCCGGCGCGTTCGGCTTGTCGTACGGCGCGAGCAGGCTCTCGGCGATCAGGATGTCCTGCCGCACGCGCTGCGAGCCGAGCGTGACCGAACCCTTGATGATCTCGCCGGTGCGCGGATCGACGATCGGTTGGCCGTACGACCAACCGCGCGTGTACCGATGCGCCCAGGTGATCAGGCTATAGCGGATATCCATCGGGTCGACGCCTTCAGGCAGCAGCTCGACGCGATAGGCGTCCTTGAAGCCGGCCTTCTCGAACGCGCTCTTCCACCAGTTGGCGCCTTCGAGCAGCGCCGAGCGCACCGGCTCCGGCGCGCCGCGGTCGAGGTAGAACACGATCGGCTTCTTCACCGCGCTTTGCGCAGCGGCCGGGTCGGTCTTGTCGAGACGGAAGCGCGGCTGGAAACGCGCGTCGAGGCTCGATCCGAGCGGCTGCGCATAGTCGTAGTAGCCGACGCTGAAAGCGCCGGAGGCCGGATGGTAGGCGCGCGGCGCGAAGCCCGGCGGCGGCAGGCGCACGAAGCTCAGATGCTGGCGCACGGTGATGCTTTCCGCGTCCATGGCGACGTCCTTGACGAAGGCGCCCTCGCCGGGACCTCTGAAGGTCAGCATCGCTTCGAGTTCGGTGTTGTCGGGAAAACTCTTCGCGTCGGCGAGCGAAACCGCGCTGCGCTTGTCGTCGACCTCATACTTGCCTTGCTTGGTCTCGGCGAGCCGGCGCGCCACGCCGTGCCGATCGGAGACCAGCAGCGAACTCGCGTCGACGACGACTTCGGCATCGCCCTCCTTGCGCTCGGCGACGACGTCGCCGGCCCACAGCACCGATTCGGCGAACGCCTGGCGCACGCTGAGCGCCTCGTCCGGATTCGACGACACCGCGCGGAATTTGGTGTTGTCCTCGACCAGCAGCACGCGCGCGCCGGCGCGGCGGAATTCGACCAGGTGCGACTCGCTGCTCTGGCCGCGGTCGAGGCCGACGTCGTTCGAACCGAGCGCCCACGGCAGCGAGCTGACCAGCAGGAACGGGGTGTCGAACGCGTGCACGCCGAGCAGGACGCGGCCCTTGGCGGCGTCGCGGTACACGTCGAAGAACCCGCCGGTGTGCTGCATGCCGCGGGTCGCGCCGGCGATGTCCTGCGGCGGCTTCGGCTCGGGCTTGGCGCCCGCCGGCGCGGCAGGCGCCGGCGCTGCCGCGGCGAATGCGGTCGCGAACATCGCCATCAGAACGGGAACCGCACAGCGTCGGACAAGCCTCATCATGATCTTCCTCGGGCCGGGGGCATTCGCACCAGTCTGCATGATCGTCGCAGCGATGCCCATACCGCAGCCTCGGCGGCGGCGGTATGCGCGGGCGGCGATTCGCACCCCAAGCCGGTGATACTTGTCACTTGTCGCCGCCGCGCCTGCCGCCAAAGATGCGCGGCATGAAAACTTCCGACGCCTCTCTCTCCTTCGGCATCGACGCACCGACCCTCGTGCGCGGTTTCGCGCTCGGCGGACCGTTGCTGCTGATGCTCGGTCTCGCCGCCGCGGGCCGTTCCGGACTCGCCGGCGTATTCGCCCCCTCGCTGCAAGGCACCGGATTCGGGATGATCGGTTCGGCGATCCTGATGAGCTTGAGCAGCATGTACGGCAAGCGCATCGTCGCGCGGCGCTTGATCGCCTCGCTGGCGCTGCGCGGCGACGAGCGCGTGCTCGATGTCGGCTGCGGACGCGGACTGCTGCTGCTCGAAGCCGCGCGCGCGCTGCCGCGCGGGCACGCCAGCGGCATCGACCTGTGGAGCGTTCGCGACCAGTCAGGCAACGCGAGCGCTGCAACGCATGCCAACGCCGTCGCCGCAGGCGTCGCCGAGCGCGTCGGCATCGATACCGGCGACATGCGCGCTCTGCCCTATGCGGATGCGAGTTTCGACGTGGTCGTGTCGAGCCTGGCGATCCACAACCTGCCGAGCGCGGCGGAACGCGCAAAGGCGATCGGCGAAATCGTGCGCGTGGTGAAGCCCGGCGGCCGCATCGCGCTGCTCGACTTCGTGCAGACCGGTCGCTACGCCGACACCTTGCGCGAATGCGGCTGCACCCATGTGCGCCGCTCGTGGCCGAACCTGCTGATGTTCCCGCCCGTCCGGATCGTGCGCGCCGAGCAGTCTCTGGCGGTTCGGTCCGATTGCGTCGGGGCATCCGTCTAGCGTCACGCGTGTCGTTCCGGCGAGGGCCTTTCAACAGCGAAGCGGGTCAAGCGGGAAGTCGTGGCTCTTGGACGCACGAAGCAAAATGGATTCCCGCTTTCGCGGGAATGACGTCGGTATCCGTGGCTCCGTCGACAGGGATCTCTACGGTGCAAAGCCAGAGAACGGCGACGGGCGTTATTTGAACGAACCGCCGCGGGACTCGTGCACGATCGGCTGCGCGGCAGCCAACGGACAACCTGTCGCGTCTCTTCCTTGCCCTCTGCCGTCATTCCCGCGAAAGCGGGAATCCATTTTGCTTTGTGCAAGAGCCCACGAACGGCCGGCGTTCATCCGCCGAAGCTCAGCGCTGGCGCCCCGACTGCGGCCGCTTGCCGTCGCGCTTCCAGGCGACCAGTTCGTCGAACGCCTTGCCGACCTGCTCCGGCGTGAACACGCAATGGCCGTGTGCATTGACGTACTGCTGCACGAAATGGTCGGCATGGCCGGCGCGCTGGGCGATCAGCGCATACTCGAATGCAGTCGAGGCGACCACGAGCGGATCGCCGCTGTCGTGCAGGGCGAGCATCGGGCGCGTCAGCTGGCCGGTCGGCGTGTACCAGCGCGACAGATAGGCCGCCGCGCGCGGTTCGGCGCGATAGCGCTTGACGCCGTCGTTGAGCGCGAAGTCATCGCCGGAGCCGGTGTAGACCAGGTCGGCGTTGGCGAACGGATTGTCGCGCAGGCGCTGCTGCATCTCCTTGATGTCGTAGCTGATCGCCGCGATCACGCCGGGGAGGCTCTCCGCGTCGGCGGCGCCGTACAGCGCACGCACGGACGCGGTCGCCTTGGGATTTGCGCGCATCGCCGCCGCGATGCGGCGCACGACGGCATCGCTCGGCGTGTAGTCCGCCGGCACCGGCACGAGCGGGCCGAGCAGATCGGGAAAGTAGTAGTCGAACGCGGCACGCAAGGCGAAATCGCGCTGCATGAAACGGTCGGTCGGCTCGATCGCGCCGCACAGCGAGAGCGCGCCGTCGTAGGTCTCCGGCTTCGACTCGATCGTCATCGCGGTCAAGGTGCCGCCCATCGAGATGCCCATCACGAAGGTCTCCTTCGGCTCGCCGTACTTGCCGATGAAGTGGCGGCGCAGCTTCTCGGTATCGGTGCTGCCCTCCTCCACCGCCCAGCCCGTAGCCGAATAGGCCGACTGGATCACCGCGAAGCCTCCGGCAAGAATCGGAGCGAACATCGGCGACAGCGCATCGCCCGGGCGAAACGTCACCGGATCGACCGCGTAGCCGTGGAAGTACACGACCAGGCCATGGTTCCAGTTCGCCGGGATATCGATGCGGTAGTCGACGCCGCCGAGCTGGCTGATGTCGGTGACGGCGGTGCCTGCGCCGGCCGCGACGCCGCGCCCGGGCGCGGCCACGGCGCAGAAGAAAAGTGCGAGCAGGATGCAAGGCAGGCGCATGGTCAGACTCCTCCTGGAGGCGACGTTTCCGAGTGGGTCATGCGAAGGTCAGCCGGCGCCGGCTTCGACGTGCCGGCGCAAGGCGTCGAGTTCCTCGCGCAGCGCCTGCACTTCGGACTCGAGTCGCTCGACGCGCTCGGCGAGATCGGCGCGCGACGAAGACGACGGCGCGCTCGCCGCCTGCGCGGCGAAGCTCTCGACATCGACCGGACCTGCGAGCAGATGCATGTAGCGATCCTCGCGCTGGCCCGGGCCGCGGCCGATGCGCACCGCGTACGCCGGCTCGCGCTGGAGCAGTCGGTCGAGCGTGTCGCGCACATCGTCGAGGCTCGGAAAATCGGCCAGGCGCTCAGTGCGCGTGTGCAGCTCGTTCAAGGTTTGCGCGCCGCGCAGCAGCAACGCGCAGAGCACCGCACGCTGGCGCGCGGTGACGCCGTAGATCGTGTCGAACCGATGCTCGTAGCGCAGCGCCCGCTGCGAAGCCGGCGCGACCTTCACCAGCCCGCGGTTCTCCAGCTCGCGCAGGCTGTGCCCGACCGCGCCGGGTTCGAGGTTCATGACCGGCTCGCGGCTGGTCTTCTGGTTGCACGCCGCGACGATCGCGTTCAGCGTCAGCGGATAGACCTCGGGCGTGATCGCGGCCTTCTCGATCAGGCAGCCGAGGATGCGCGCCTCGATCGCGTCGAGCGGCGGCAGCGCAGAGGATTCGTTCGATGCGGAGGGGGTGTTTTCCAAGCGGGACTCGTGCGCCGGTGCGGCACACGAGTGTAGCGCGCCGCGCGCGTCGTGGACGCGCGCGGCGGAATCGGGCGAAACCTCAGTCGAAGCCGTCGGCGAAGATCACATCGTTCGGCGCGAACACGAACACGCCGGCCAGCGCCGCGAACGCGAAAATGCGCCCGTCGGCGGCCCGCTCGACCTTGCCGACCGGAAAGCCGGTCTCGTGGCGCGCGGTCTGCACCGGCGCGGCCGGGTTGCTGATGTCGACTTCGTCGAGGCCGTCTTCGTTGCCGACATAGGCGAGGTTGCCGACGACGACGACCGAGTGCGCGGCGTTGTAGTCCGGCAGGCTCGGCGAACCGGGCAGCATGACGCTGCCGAGCACGACCGGGATCGACTTGTCGGTCGTATCGACGATGATCAGTTCACCGCTGCTGCAGGCGATGTAGGTCGTGTTGCCGTCGGCGCTGACGTCGACGCCGCTCGCGTACGGACAACTCATTTCCTGGCCGCTGACGATCGGCGTCGCCGGATTGGAGATGTCGACGACGCGCAGGCCGCCGTCGCCGAAGTCGGCACCGTCGACGAGATACGCGTAGTCGCCGCGCACGGTAAGGTCGTAGGTCTGGCTGGTCGTCAACGAGCCGAGCTGGTGCGGATTGGTCGGATCGGACACGTCGAGGATCTTGAAGAAGCCGCCGTTCGTCGTGCTCGACACGTAGACGCGGTCGCCGTGGGCCTCGATCGCCGATGCGGCGAAGAACGGGAAGCGGCCGAGCTCGGTCGGATGTGCGGGATCGGTCAGGTCGGCGATCAGCACGCCGTAGCCCCACGCAGCGACATAGGCGCGGCTGCCGTCGACCGAGATGTCTTCCATGTCGCGCGCGGCGAGGTCGGCCGGCAGGTCCGCGTCGTAGCGACCGACGGTCGCCAGCGTGGTGGCATCGGCGACGCCGATGCCGTAGCCCTCTTCGGCGAAATAGGCGTAGTCGGTGCCGATCGCGCCGGCATGCACCGCCACGCCGATCGGCAGACTGAATTCGGAGGCGAGCGTTGGGTTCTGCGGATCGGCCACGCCGAGCACGATGCCGCGGTCGGTATGGGTCAGGATCAGCGGTCCGAACGGCGTATCGGCGGCCTGGTCCGGCGCGAACGCGTCGCCGTCGCCGATCGCGACGGTGCGCAGCAGGACCGGTGCGGACGGCGTGGCGAAGTCCCACACCTGGATGCCGCTGTCGCCGATCAGGTACAGCGTGTCACCGCTGCGGATCGCCTGGGTCGCCACGTCGATCGGCGTATCGAACACTTCGGTGATGTTGGACGGATCGGTCAGGTCGTACACGCCGAGATCGGTGCCGACGCCGATCGCGTAGCCGTCGGTGAGCGCGGCGCGCAGGAAGGCGAAATCGACGTCGGTGCTGCCGGCCACGCTCGGCGCGGTCGGGTCGGAGATGTCGAAGACCCAGACGCTGCGGCCGATGAAGCCGTTGCCGAACACCAGCAACTGCGAACCGAACGCGGCCATGTTGTCGAACGCGTTGACGTCGATGTTCGCGGTCACGAAGCTCGGCTGCAGCGGCGTGCTCGCGTCGAGCACGACCAGGCCATTGTCGGCGTCGCCGACGAACACGTAGTTGCCGGAGACCGCCAGCGCCGTCGGACGCTTGTAGTCGGACTGGACGTAGTCGTCGAACTCGGCCACTGCCTCAGGATGCGCCGGATCGTCGAGCGAATAGATCGTGATGCCGCCGACATCCGACGTGGTGTACCAGGCGACGTACAGATAGCCGTTGACGACGGCGATGCCGCCGATCACGCCGGCAGCCGGAGCCTGGTTCGTGCGCCCGGCGTAGACCGGCTGGGTCGGATCGGCCATGTTCCACACGCTGACGGTCGAACCGGTTCCCACGTACAAATAGTCGCCCTGGGTCACCGGCGGGGCCACCGCACCGCCCCCTGCGTCGACTCTTTGCAGCGACTGCGCGCCGGCGACGCCGACCCCCACGAACAGACCCAGCGACAGCAAACCCGCAGTGCGCAACCACTTCATTCGGCGTTCCTCGGACGATGAAAAGGGGCGCGCCGATCCGATGGAGGGCGCGCGCTGCAGCCCCGTTCGCGACGGCGGCTCCCCGCGAGCCTCCCTGCCGGCGGCGCCGGCGGCATGCCGGATCGATGCAGCAACGATGTCCGATCGATGTACCTGCGTCTTTGTGCAACGCCAACGCCTTGCCGCTGCAGGCTTTTCAGGCCGGCGTATCGGCCGCGCGCGATGCCTGCGCACGGATGCGCGCGACCGTTTCGTCGGCCTTGCGCGCCGCGTCGTCCTGGCCGAGCGCGCGATACAGGCGCGCCTGCGCGCTCGCCGCGCGCAGGTCGCGATCGGCCCACATCGCGATGCGGCCGCTGACGGCACGCGCGGTGTCGAGCTGGCTCGCCTCGATCAGCGCGGCCAGATACGGCGCGCCGACCGCGACCAGGTCTTCCGGCACGTTCAGCCGCTCGGCCGACTGCATCGCGGCGGCGAACTGCTCCAGCGCCGGCTCCCGCCGGCGCTCGGCCCAGGCTTGTTCGGCCGCGCCGAGCGTCGCGTAGAGCGTACGCCAGTCGTCGCCGGAACCGGCCGCCCAGGCCTGCTGTGCGGCGTCGACGGCCGTTGCGGCGGCGACCTGGTCGCTGTCGCGCAGGCTCTGCGCCTGCAGCAGCAGCCCGCGCGTCCACGAGATCGGATCGGCGTCGCGCAGGATCGGCACCAGCGCCGCAGCGGCCAGCACGGCTGCCGCCTTCGCATCGCCGCGCTGGCCGGCGAGGCCGGCCGCGAGCAGTTCGCCCTGCGCGCGCACGACGACGTCCTTCTGCGGATCGGCTTCGTTGCGAATGCGCTCGACCAGCACCTGCGCCGCATCGAGGCGGCCGACACCGGCGAGCGCCTGCGCACGCGCGAGGACCAGGTTCCAGCGCATGCGCACATTGTTCGTGTTCGCCTCCGGCGGCCAGAAGCGCGCGCTGGTCGCCAGCGCGGCATCGACGTCGAGCAGTTCGCCCTCGGCGATGGCCTGTTGCGACAGCGCATAGGCGCGCCCTTCGCGCGCGCCCAGACGCTCGAACTGGCGCACGGCATTGGCGAGGACCGTCAACGCGTCCGCCGGCCGATGCCGCATCAGCTGGAAGTCGCCGAGGTTGACGTCGACGCTGGCGACGCCGAGTGCGTCGCCGACCGTCTCTAGATCGGTGCGTGCGCGCGACAGCTCCGCCGTCGCCTCGTCGTAGCGCCCCTTCTGCGCCAGTACCGCGCCGTGGCCCAGGTGCGCGACGCCGAGCACTTCGTGATCGGCCGGCTCCTGGCGCAGCGCGATCGCTTCGGCGTAGAGATCGACGGCGCGGTCGGACTGGTGCTGGCGCACGTAGGCCGCCGCCAGCGTGAGCAGCGCGCGTGCGCGCAGCGCGGTGTCGTGCCCGGGCGGCAGGCGATCGAGCAAGGCGTGCAGCCGCGTCTCGACGGCCGCGTACTCGCCGCTGCGCAATTCGATCTGCGCCATGCGCTGCTCGACTTGCGGCCGCTGCTGCAACTCGGGCGGCGCATGGGCGATCAGGGCGCGCGCCTGGTCGAGTTGATCGGCCAGCATCGCGGCGCCGGAACGTTGCAGCAGTTCGTCCATCTCCGGCGACGTGTCGTCGGCCGGCACGACGTTCGGCGTGTGGCCGAGCTTGCGCAGCAGCGCATCGGCCGCCTCGCGTCCCGCTGCGATCGCGTCGTCGGCGCGCGCCTCGACGCTGAACGAGCGCTGCGCACCGAATGCATCGAGGCGCACGAGCCAGCGCGCCTGCTCGAGGCTGACGCTCGGCAGCACGCGCAGCGCGGCGATCTCGCCGAGCGAGGCATCGTGCAGCAGCGATTGCCCGTTGCTCGCGCCGCGCTGCTTCAGGAGACTGACGACGGTCTCGCTCGGCGCAGTCTGCACCGCACCGCTGCGCAGGCGGTTCGCTACCAGATCCATCAGGCCGAAACGCAGCCAGCGCCAGTCGTCCGGCGCAGCGACGTCCGCCGGCAGGACGAGGACGGCGGTCGCGACGGTCGCATCCACCGGCTTCGCAGCCGGCGTGTCGGACGCTGCCGGTGGGCTCTCGCGTCGCGCGTGCTCGAATGCCAGCCATGCCGACAGCGCCGCGATGACGACCCCGACGAGGACGAGTGCGAGCAGGCGAAAAACGCGTTTGCGCCGGCCGGACGTCGAAACGGCCGATTCGCGTCCATCGTGCGCACGCTGTGGCCGCGGCACGTCGTCCGATTCGCGCACTGCGAAATTCGAAGGCACGCTTTCGATGCCGGTGCGCGCGGCGATGGCAGCTTCGCCTGGAGACGCGGTTTCGGCCACCGAGGATTCGAGCGCCTGCACCCAGCGATAGCCGAAGCGCGGCACCGTGCGGATCGTGCGCTGCTCGTTGCCGGTGTCGCCGAGACTGCGCCGGATCTTCACGATCGTGTGGCTCAGCAGCGCATCGCTGATCTCCACGCGCCCCCACACGGCGGCGATGAGCTCGTCGCGCCCGACCGCGCGCTCGCGATGCTCGATCAGGTAGGCCAGGCAGTCGAACGCGCGCGCCGGCAGCGCGACCAGTTCGCCGTGCCGGCGCAGTTCGCGAGTGGCGGGATTGATGAAAAAGTCGTCGAAACGGTACGTCATGCGTCCTAAGGGTAACGTGAGCGTCGGCACGGTGCCGATCCGGCGCTGAAAGCGCGGCCGCCAGAACGCGCTCGCGCAAACACGACCGCACCGGCACGATTGCGCGAACGCGCCGCGCACGCGAGACTGGGACGCTCCCGCCACCGATTTCGTCGCCGATGAAGACCTCGCCGCAGCCTGCGTTCCTGTTCGATCTCGACGGTACCCTCGTCGACAGCGTCTACCAGCACGTGCTCGCCTGGCAGGAAGCGCTCGAAGCCGAAGGCATCGTGCTGTCGGTGTGGCGCATCCACCGGCGCATCGGCATGAGCGGCGGCCTGATGATGAACATCCTGCTGCGCGAAAGCGGCAGCGTGATCGACGATGCGCGCGCCGAACGCCTGCGCCAGCTGCACGCGGCGGCCTACAACCGCCGTTCCGCGGCAATCCGGCCGCTGCCTGGCGCGCGCGAACTCGTCGCGTGGCTGACCGCCGCCGAGCTGCCCTGGGCGATCGCGACCAGCGGACGCATGGAGACCGCCGGTCCCGTGCTCGAATCGCTCGGCGTGGATCTTGCGCGCACGCCGGTGGTCACGCGCGACCAGGTCAAGTACGCCAAACCCGATCCGGACCTCTTCCTCGCCGCGGCCGACCGCCTCGGCGTGCCGATCGAATCGGCGACGGTCGTCGGCGACGCCGTGTGGGACATGCTCGCGGCGCGCCGCGCGCGCGCGCTCGGCATCGGCTTGCTCTCCGGCGGCTATTCCGAGGACGAGCTCGAGCGCGCCGGCGCCTATCGCGTCTTCGAAGACCCGGCCGACCTGCTCAAGCACATCGACGAAGTCGGCGGCCGGCGCTGAAGCTTGGCGGCAGCGCGGATCGTCCCCATGTCACCTCCGGCGCGATCGGCGCGCCGCATCTAGTCCGCCCGCGCGCGCACAGGTTTGTGTCGCGGGCGTGACGCGTTACGATGGATCTTTTGGGGAACTGTGGATTTGAAGGTGTCCAGCGGGAATCCGTCCGCCTCGATCCTGCCGTTGACGCACGCCGCACCGCTTGCCGTGGGTCATCTGCGTCAGGTGTTCCAGCATCCGCACGAGCCCGACTGCGTGATCAAGGTGATGCGCGCCGACGCGGTGCAGTCGCGCTGGGGCGCGAAGGCACGCTGGTACAAGCGATTGCCGCGCGCACGCCACTACACCGGATTCGTGCGCGAGCTGAAGGAATACATCGCCACGCAAGCACGCTTCCCCGAGCGCCGCGTGCCGATCGCGCGCATGGTCGGCGTCGTCGAGACCGATCTCGGCCTCGGACTGATCTCGGAGAAGGTGCGCGGCGCCGACGGCGCGCTCGCGCCGACGCTGGCGGCGCTCTACGCGCGCGAAAGCGGCTTCAGCGCGCTGATCGAAACCGAACTCGCGCGCTTTCTCGACGACCTGCTCGCCTGCAACGTGATCGTCGGCGACATGCACGCCTGGAACATCGTCTACGGCAGCGACTCGCGCGGAGGCCCGCATTTCGTGCTGATCGACGGCTTCGGCGAGAAGCATTTCATCCCGCGCTCGTCGATGAGCCGCACGCTGAACCGCTGGAACACGCGCAAGCTGTTCCGGCGCATGCGCGAGCAGCTGGTCCGCCTGGTGCCGCTGGAAGCCCCCGGCAGCAAAGGCTGAAGCGGCCGCGCAGCGCTACGGATCGTCGTCCGTCGCCGGTTTGGGGACGCAGCCCGTCACCACCGCGTCGGCGCCGAACAGCCAGTAGTCGCGCCGGTTCGCATGGCCGATGCGCGTCGCCTTGGCCTTGTCGACGCACTCGCCCATCGCCTCGTCGAGGATGAAGATGCGGCGCGTCGCGGGTGCCGTGGTCAGCCATTGCACGCCGTCGACGTATTGCTGGTCGAACGGACGGTTGAAGCCGAAGTCCTGCACCGGTCCGCTCGCCATCAGCAGGTTCTGCTCCTTCCATGCGACCAGGCCGAGTTCGGCGGGCCCGGCCAGTTCGCGCGCGCGGCGCATGATGCCGGCCGAGGAGCTGGAGTCGTTGAGCAGCGGATACGACCAGAAGCTCCAGATCAGCCACAGCGCCGTGATGCCTCCGAGCAGAGCGTGCGCGCCGCGGCGCGGGCGGAACCACGCGGCGGCGATCAGGAAGGCGGCGCCGATCGCGAGGAACATGCCCCAGACCGCGTGATCGATGTCGTCGAGCTCGCGCCGCCGGATCATGTCCTCGAACGCCGCCGAATGGCCGAGCATCGCCCACAGCCCTGCGCCGACGATGACGAGCCCACCGACCAGCGCGATCGCGAACGCGGCGTTGCGCAGCCAGCGCGCGCCGGCGATCTGCTCCAGATACGGCGCCATCGCGAGCGCGATCATCGGCAGTACCGGCATCAGGTAGACGTCGCGCTTGCCGACGGGGATGCTGAAGAAGACGATCGTCAGCAGCGCCCAGGCCAGCGGCAGCAGCACGCGCGCTTCGCCGAGCTTGAGGTCGCGCCACCAGCGCGGTACCGCACCGATGTAGGCGAGCGACAACGGGAACCAGTTGACCAGCACGATCGGCAGGTAGTACCAGACCGGTTGCGGATGCGACCACGAACCCGCGTAGCGCCCCGCCGTCTGATGGAAGAACAAGTCGTTCACGTAGGCCTGGTATTCCGGCGTGCCGCGCGCCTTCGCCACGACGATCACGCTGAGGCCCCAGGCCAGGATCGGCACGAGAAACGCGGCAATGCCGCCGAGCCATTTCCAGGTGGCATTCGACGGGCGCGCGACGCCCTCCCAGCCGCGCCAGCGCGCGAACAGGTACGGCACGAACATCAGCAGCGCGAGGATGCCGACGCCCTTGGTGATGACGCCGATGCCGGCGACGAAACAGCCGAGCCAATACGCGCGCCAGTTCGGCCCGCGCAGGAAATGCAGCAGCAGCCCCCAGTTGGCGAGCGTGATCCAGCCCATGATCAAGGGATCGATCTGCGCGCGCTTGACCTGGTACATGAACTGGAACGCGAACAACACGGCGATCGCCGCGTACAAGCCGGCGCGATGGTTCCAAAAGCGCCGGCCGAGATCGTAGGTCAGCCCGAGCGTCAGCAGGCCCGCGAGCAGCGACGGCAGCAGAAAGGCGATGCGCCAGTTGCGCACGATCTCGTAAGCGGACGCCTGCAGCCAGAACAGCATCGGCGGCTTGTCCGAATACAGTTCGCGGCCGCGATGCGGAAACAGCCAGTCGCCCGATTCGACCATCTGCTTGGCGACGAGCGCGAAGCGCGGTTCGTCCGACGGCCACGGATCGCGCAGACCGATGCCCGCGCCGAGCACGACCAGCGCGAACAGCATGAACAGCCAGAACGCGCGGCGCTGGGCAGAGTGAATTTCGATCGACAAGGGCGCGGGATCGGGCATGACGAAAACGGCAGCATGAACACGGCGGCGGATGGTAGCAGCCTGCCGCGCCGCGCGACGCCTCGGGGGTATGTCGTGCGGGCGGCGGATGGACCGTCGCTCGTGCCGTACTTTCGATCTCGGGCGCTCGCCGCTGCGATCGTTGCGGCTGAGGCCGCTCCCGGAACGTGCCTTGTGGGAGCGAGCCCTGTCGCGATGCTTGCCTTCGAGAACGCCATCGCTGTCGCTTTCCCCGCTTGCGGGGGAAGGATTCGCCAGGAAGCGCCGACGCTGGAACGCGCCAGCGCTGTTCCTTCCCCCGCCTGCGGGGGAAGGTGGCCGAAGGCCGGAAGGAGGCGACGTCGCGGCCGAAGAGCGCCCCCTTCCGCCTGCCGGCACCTTCCCCCGCTGCGCAGGGGAAGGGTTCGATAGGAAGCGCCGACGCTGGAACGAGCGGACACTGTTCCTTCCCCGGCCGCCGGGGGAAAGGGTTCGATAGGAGACGCCGACGCTGGAAAGCGCCAACGCTGTTCCTTCCCCCTGCGCAGAGGGAAGGGTTCGACAGGCAACCGACGACGCGGGCCCGGCAAGCCATCGGCTCGTCCGGGGCCGCGAATCAACCGCTCGCCACCGGCTCGCCAGCGGCCTCGTTCATGCGGTAAAGCGGCGCGATCAGGGCGTCTGGCCGTCGAAGCCGTCCACGAAGATCGTATCGTCGATGGTCGGTGTGATCTGGATCAGATAGGAACGGTAGTGCGTCGCGTCGCTCGTCCAGCCGCCCAGCAGGAGGCCGTCGCTGGAGATGCCGCTGAAACCGCCGGCGAGGTCCACGTCCCAGCCAGCGGGAATGGAAACGCCGTTGTCGGCGAGGAAATCGACCAGCGGTTGCGTGCCGATGCCTTCGCGCCAGATCATCGCCGCACGCGCCGGAGCGGTGAAGAATCCGGTCGAGCCGACGACGGTCTTGCCGTCGTCGCTGACGCCGAATGCGAACGTCATGCCCGGAATCGCCGTCACCTCGCCGGTCTGCGCGTTCCAACGCCAGGCACCGAGGTTGCCGGAGGAATCGGTGTAATTTTCGCCGACGACGAACTGGCCGTAGGCGCTGATGCCGTCCGCGGAGATCAGCGGTGTTCCGGCTGCGTCGACCAGGTCGGTCGCGACGCCGTCCTTCCAGACGACCGCGGTGCGCTGGCCATTGTCCTGATCGTTGTAGCCTGCGATCGTCAGGCCGTCCGCGCTGATCACGCTCGCCCGCGAATAGTTGCCGGGACGGTTCACGGGCAGCAGCGTCATGCCGTTGGCCGCCGTCCAGACGTACGCGTTCGCGGTGATGTAGGCGGCATCCGCCGACAAACCCACGATCGTGCCGTCATCGGAAAGGTCCCAGGCGTTGGAATTGTCCGACAGCGTGCCGGCGAAAGTCTCCGGCACGTTGTTGTTCCAGGTCGACACCCAACCGCCGAGGTCCGTTCCGCCATTGATGCTGCCGCCGTTCACGGGCAGCGACACGGCTATCGAACCCCAGTTGTTGACGCCGCCGGAACCGGCGAGGCCCGTGATGACCTCTTCCTGCGGCGTATTGAAGACCGTCCAGCGAAACGCTCCGGCGAGACCGACTTGGCCGGAGGCATACAGCCCGGTGCCGGCGATCTTGGTGAGCTGTGCGTCCGGCGTGTCCAAAGCAATGAACGTGACCTGTGCGTGAGCGGCGCCGCAGAGCACGGCGGCGATGGTAGCGACCAACAAGGAACTGCGCATGGAAAACCCCAGAATGGTTGATGACAACGACGCCCCAGACGTCGCGGCGAACGGCGGTCGAGATCGAATGCCGGAGGCCCGTCCGGCGGCGGTTTCACGCGAAGAACGACGCGATCAAGGCGTCGCGCCGTCGAACCCGTCTTCGAAGATCGTGTCGTCGGCGACCGGCACGATCTGGATCAGGTAGGACTGCTTGATGAACGTCGTGATGTCGGCTGTCCAGCCGCCCAGCAGCAGGCCGTCGCCGGAGATGGCCGAGAACGAGCCGGCGAGATTCGGATCCCAATTCGTCGGAATCGAAACGCCGTTGTCGGCGAGGAAATCGACCAGGGGCACGGTACCGACGCCTTCGCGCCAGAGCATCGCCGCCTGTGCCGGGAAGGCGAACGTATCGGTCGAGCCGACGACGGTCTTGCCGTCGTCGCTGACGCCGCGAGCGGACGCCATGCCGGGAATGAGGATCACCTCGCCGGTCTGCGAGTCCCAGCGCCAGCCGCCCGGGTTGCCGCCGGCGTCGGTGTAGTACTCGCCGACGACGAAGCGGCCGTTGCTGCTGATGCCGTCGGCTGCGTTGAGCGGCGTACCGGCAGCGTCGACGAGATCGGTCACCACGCCGTTTTGCCAGACCACGGCGGTGCGCTGGCCGGAGTTCTGGTCGTTGTAGCCGATGATCGTGCGGCCGTCGGCGCTGATCCTGTCCGCACGCGAATACCGGTTCGGCCGATTGACCGGCAGCAGGCTCATGCCATTGGCCGGCGTCCAGACATAGGCATTGCTCGTGATGAACGATTGGTCGGACGACGAGCCGATCATCGTGCCGTCATCGGCAAGGTCCCAGGCGTCGGAATTGTCCGAGAGCGTGCTGGTGAAAGGCACCGGCACGCTGCTGCCGGTGACGACATACGCGCCGACATTGGTTCCGCCGCCGGTGCTGCCTCCGTTCACCGGCACCGACACGGACAACGAACCCCAGTTGTTGATGCCGCCGCTGTGGGCGAGACCGGTGACGACCTCTTCCTGCGGCGAGTTGAAGACGGTCCAGCGAAGAGCGCCGCCGAGGCCGACCTGGCCGGTAGCGTAGAGGCCGTCGCCGGATATTTTCGTGAGCTGAGCGCCCTGCGTCTGCAGCGGCATGAACGTGACCTGCGCGTGGGCGACGCCGCAGAGCATGGCGGCAATGGTTGCAGCCAAGAAAGAACTACGCATGGAAAATCCCCAGGATCGGATGAACTCGCCGACGGCGAATCCGCATCGCGAGGAGCGGCGGACAGGACGTCGGAGCTGTTGCGCGGCGGGACGGAATGGCCGTCGGCAGCACGCGCGCAAGCCTGATTGGCCGCCTATACGGCCGCAAGCATCTGACGCAGAAGTTCACCGGTTCGAACCGATTGTTGACACCTTGCTGCAGCGCGGGATTCTTCGCGGCGGTAAACTTCTTGAACGTACGCACGCGAACGTTTCGCGATATCGCCTCGCCGTTGCGATCCTCTCGGCATGCGTCTTCGCAGATCGCGATGCGGTAGACGGTCGCCGTGCGAGCCGGCACTTGCGATTGCGGCAGACGACCCCAGAACTTTTCGAGCCGCCGATCGATGCGGAACGATCGGCCGCGAAAACGGTCGCTGCGACGAGTGCCGCCGCGGATGGGCCCATCGATCGAATCGGCGCGGCAGCGATGGAATTTCTATGCCGATGCGTTGTCCGAAACCGGGTGCCGCGCGGTTAACCGGCTCGCAACACGGTGTTAACCGCACGCACACCGGCCTTACGTATCCTGCGCGTCATTGCCCTGGAGAAAACCAAAAAATGCGCAACAAACGCCATCTCGAAGTCAACGTGCTCGGCTACCGGATCGAGCGCATCCAGCAATTCGATTCACACGGCATCGTCACGACGCAGTGGTACGAAGTACTCGCGCCGTACTCGAACGACGTGCTCGGCCACTTCGCCCACCGCGCCGAAGCCGAGCGCGACATCATCTCGCGCGAACTCGCCGCGCTTCCTCGCCACGCCGCCGCGTGAAGGGCGCGCATTCGATGAACGAAGTCGTCATCCTGCACAATCCGCGCTGTTCGAAGTCGCGTGAAACACTGGCGCTGCTGGAGTCGCGCGGCATCGCGCCGCGCGTGGTCGACTATCTGTCGACGCCGCCGTCGGCACACCAGATCGAGGACATCCTGGGCCGGCTCGCGATCGAGCCGCGCGCACTGATGCGTCGCGACGAAAGCGAGTATGCGGACCTCGGCCTCGACGCGGCCGAACTCACGCGTTCGCAACTGATCGCGGCGATGGCCGAGCATCCGCGCCTGATCCAGCGGCCGATCGTGCTCGCCAATGGAAAGGCCGCGATCGGGCGACCGCCCGAGGACGTACTGGCGATTCTGTAGCGCATGGCATGGCACGGCGCGCATCTGCACCGTGCCGACGGCATCAAGGCACGATCGAGAACTCGTCTGCGTCCATCCACGCAGGGAAGCGTTCGCGGTGCGCAGCCAGCGGCGCCGGGTCGAGCGTGATGGTGACGACCTGCTCCTGCGCACCGAGTTCGACCAGCGGCTGGCCGAGGAAGTCGAGCGCGACGCTGTCGCCGGCATAGTGCAGGTCGTTGCCGTCGACGCCGACGCGGTTGACGCCGACGCAATAGCTCAGGTTTTCGATGGCGCGCGCGCGCAGCAGCGTGCTCCATGCGTAGCGGCGTGCGCTCGGCCAGTTCGCAACGAAGATCAGCAGGTCGTAGTCGAAACGCTGCGCGACACGGTCGTAGCGGTTGCGCAGCCATACCGGAAAGCGCAAGTCGTAGCAGACCTGCGGACAGATGCGCCAGCCGTTCAATTCGACGATCAGGCGCTCGCTGCCGCCGGCATAGCGCTCGTGCTCCTTCGCCATGCGGAACAGATGCCGTTTGTCGTACAGCGCCTGCTGCCCGTCGGGGCTCATCCAGACCAGGCGATTGACGCAGCGATCGCCCTCGCGCACGACCAGGCTGCCGGTGATCGTGGCGCCGACTTCACGAGAAAGATCGTGCAGCCAGCGCAGGCCTTCGCCGTCCATCGTCTCGGCGGTGTGCAGCGTCTCGTTCGTGAAACCGGACAGGAACGTCTCCGGCAGCACGAGCAGGTCGCTCTTCCCTTTCAACGAGCGGGCGAGGTCGCCGTAGTAGGTCCGGTTCGCGGCGGCATCGTGCCAGCGCGTGGCGCCCTGGAGCAGCGAGATGCGCAGCGGTTTCAACTTGGAGTTACTCATGGGCGCCCTAAATCACAACGAACCGATTGTCGGCTCCGAAAAAAACAATTGCCTCGGGGCCGCGGTAGTCGTCGGGTTTCAACGATACCGAAATGACCGATCCATCGATGAAAATCATGCGTAGATCGACGGCATCGGAAATCGCTACCGAACGGATTGTCTTTCCGATTTGTGCAATCGCCAGATTGGCGAACTCAGGCTGCCCAAATGTGCTTTTGCCGAGATCCGACTCCACCACCATCGGAGTGTAAACGTTGAGCAAGGGCGGCGGATCGAACTGGAGCTGCACATAGCTAGGAACAAACGTCACGCCGCTCAGGCGTCGCCCGAGTAGTTGATTCGCGAAGAACGTATCTGTACCGGAGGGGATGTGTGTCATTTGAGCGCTTGCAGCCGCTCCGCCGCCTGCATCAAGGTCGCGTCGCTCTTGGCGAAACAGAAGCGGATCAAGCGCTGCTCGGGCGGTGGCGATTCGTAGAACGCCGAGATCGGGATCGCCGCGACGCCGGCCTCCTTGATCAGCCACTCGCAGAACGCGAGGTCGTCGCGATCG